>Ga0325414_1005764_pt1 | contig 13108 bp, 7 predicted proteins | sample PopdelMetagenome_8_FD_206183 | JGI IMG/M metagenome (GOLD analysis project Ga0325414, IMG submission 206183) | Populus deltoides microbial communities from Bellville, Georgia, United States - Leaf-PdKOR-R3 | ecosystem: Host-associated > Plants > Phyllosphere > Phylloplane/Leaf | place: USA...
TGTTAAAGTCGACCTTTCAGGTTGTCCAATGACAGCAGCATTGGAGAAAAAGGACTCGGGAAAAGTGACTCTAGCGAGGACATAGTATCAGACCTTCTGGGCCATTTTTGCTCAACCATTGCTGCAGTAAGTGGCGGAGCCAGGGGAGTCTGGCAGGGACCCGGGCTCCTGTAAGGAAAATCTTCCCAGCCTCTCCCTTTATAAAATAATTAAAATTTTAATTTTTTTAAATATATATTTTTTTAATTTGGCCCCCCTTACTTTTTTTTTTCTTGCTCTGCCCCTTGGCTGCAGACATTCCTTCCATACTTCTCGATGGGGTTGCTATATCTATGCTCCTCTAAACTGGATCCTTCTCTTAAAGGAAAGCAATGCAATGCAGTGGTTGCTTCCTTTGGTTTGGGTTTCTTCAGTAATTCTAGCTGCATTAGCTTGTGTTGTAGCCAAATAGATTCTTGTGGGGGAAAAAGAAAGAAGGCCAAACAGACGGGATTTTCTATTTCGAAATTATTTGGTAATGCGTTGTAAATTTTATTTTTAAAATATTTAAGTTTTATTTTTGTTAAAATTTGATATGTTTTATATATTTTAGATCGTTTTGATGTATTGATATCAAAAATAATTTTTAAATAATAATAAAAATAACATTAACATGTATTTTAATACAAAAATTATTTAAAAAATAATCTCAACCACACTACAAAGATATTTCTTATAAGTTTCGATAAATTCAAGAGTAGTTATCATAGCATGCATGAAAGGAAAAGGAAGAACATCCAATCCAATTTAGGGTTCACTACTAGCTATAGTTGCAGGAATGATTCAAAAATGGGTTCTAGCAATAGTTGCAGGAATGATTCAAAAAGGGTTTGATTTATTGAATTACAAAGTTAAACCTGTATATTACTTGTAAATCCGAATTAATTATTTTAGATAAAATAATATTGTTTTTTTTTTAAAATAACTAGAGTGGACAAGATCAAATTTAAATTAGGTTTGACTATAACAACTTGATTAATATTTATTTTATTTTATATTAAAATCACATCCAAATTAAAATTTAAATGGTGAATTTTTTTTCCAAATTAATTTACTAAGTTGAACAAAGTTTAATTACCATAATACTAAGCTAACGAGTGTCCTTGTACTTTGAGAATCAAATAGATGACATTCCAAAGAAGCCGTGTGAGAATCTGATTCACATATGCCCCACTCTTGCCTATGAGGATGCGAATCATGTAGAAGGAAATTGGGATTTTGTGTTTGAAATTGACCTTCCAAGCATTGCTAGGGTTCTTTCTTATTTCAGAGAGGGACCAATTAGTAACTATGATTTCTTTAAATAATTATTTTTATATTTCTTTATTATAAATCTCACCCTGAGAAAACCTCTCCATATTTTCCAAGAAAAAAAAAAAGGCAATAACTAGCAAATAAGGCATTTATAATATTTTTCCTAGTCACCAAATTATAAATCATTTTTCTTGTGAGATTCTAGCAATCAATCATTGATGGAAAGTTGGATATTGAATTTTAAGTGATAAGAAAATCCATGACCCCTTCATAGATCTTCTTTATGTTGAATTTCAACAATTCCATTTAATTTTACTTTTTATTTTTTTAAAAAAAAAACACCACTGACCATTATAAATAACGTGTTTTTTTTTTCTTAATATAGATATGGATGCAGGTGATTATAACCCAGAAAATGAGAAAATATGAGGTGTTTTCATTCAACTTGGCCTCCTTACGAGGCTGCCACTCAAAAACGTCATCAGCAACATCATCATCTCTCTCTCTCTCTCTCAAAATCTCGATAGAGACCCAACTAAAATCTATCTCTCTGTAAAATATTTTATAGTAAATTATCGTGCTTGTGCATTGAATTTAGCAAAAACTGCTTGACTTTATTATTTTTCCGGCAAAAAAACCCTTATTGGGTTCGTTTCTTTGCGCCTTCTCTTCCTCTGGGTTCATCTCTATCTCTCATATTGGACTCTGTGTCTTCTTCTCTAACCCAACAAAAATAGAGAAAAGGGTTTCAGAACTTGAGACCAAATTGCTTGTTTGGTTGATTTGAGGTTCAAAGTCTTGTTTTTTTATCAAGTTTGATGGGTGAATTGGAAGAGATTGGAGCTGATATTTGGTAAGTTTTTTTAAAAAAAAAGTTTTGATATTTTTGTCATGTGGTTCAAAAAGTTTGATATTTTTTGGGTTTTTATGTGTTGTGTTAATTGATGTTTCATTGAAAGATGGTTTGTTTTTTTTGTTGAATTAGTTTTGTGGGGTCTCTTTGTGTTTGATTGTAAATGCATGAGATTTGAGTTGGTTTGAGGTTTTTTAATGGTTTTAAAATAGAATAGTGTTAGTGTAAAGGGAAGGTTGTTATTTCGGCAGAATTATTATGTTTTTAAATTTTATGAGTTCTTATCTTTTGTTTGGTACCTGAGAAACGAAATTGTGTATGGAAAATAATTCAGCCGTTGAGTGTTAGATTTCAAATCTGAAGCTTACCTTTCCCTGATCGTAATATAACTAGTTTTCTTAGATTAGGTGATCTTTTCCTTATCTTTGTTTTGAGACAGTAACATGCTGCTTTGTGATTTTCAAAAGTTTAGTTGGTGTATTTCTTAATGATTCTCTTGATAGAAGATTGAGCACTGTTTAATGTTCGATGACTGATGTGTCTGACAGCGCGGACCTTGAAGCTGATGATATAAGGTGTGACACTATTGCGGAGAAAGATGTCACTGATGAAGAAATTGAAGCAGAAGATTTGGAGAGGCGAATGTGGAAGGATCGTATCAAACTCAAAAGGCTTAAAGAAAAACAGAAGCTTGCAGCACAACAAGCTGCAGAGAAGCAAAAGCCCAAGCAGACGTCAGATCAAGCTCGGAGGAAGAAAATGTCGAGAGCCCAGGATGGAATTCTCAAGTATATGTTGAAGTTAATGGAAGTGTGCAAAGCACGTGGATTTGTGTATGGAATCATTCCAGAGAAGGGTAAGCCAGTAAGTGGTGCATCTGATAACATAAGAGCTTGGTGGAAAGAAAAGGTGAGGTTTGATAAGAACGGGCCAGCAGCCATAGCAAAGTATGAAGCAGAGTGTTTGGCCATGGGTGAGGCAGAGAACAGTAAAAATGGGAACTCTCAAAGTGCTCTTCAAGATCTTCAAGATGCAACTTTAGGATCTCTTTTGTCTTCTTTGATGCAACACTGTGATCCCCCCCAAAGGAAGTACCCATTGGAGAAGGGAGTTCCACCACCTTGGTGGCCAACGGGAAATGAAGATTGGTGGGTAAAATTAGGACCATCCCAAGGCCAGAGCCCTCCTTATAAGAAACCACATGATTTGAAGAAGATGTGGAAAGTTGGGGTATTAACAGCTGTAATAAAGCACATGTCACCTGATATTCCAAAAATTAGAAGGCATGTGCGTCAATCAAAATGCTTACAGGATAAGATGACCGCAAAGGAGAGTGCAATTTGGTTAGGGGTGTTGAGTCAAGAGGAATCTCTAATTCGGCAACCTAGCAGTGACAATGGAACATCTGGTGTAACTGAAACTCCTCAAGGTGGACATGGCCAAAAGAAGAAACGTGCCATTAGTAGTGATAGTGATTATGATGTTGATGGTGCTGATGATGGTGTGGGTTCAGTTTCATCTAAAGATAATAGGAGAAATCAATCAATGGATGTGGAGCCATTAAACAGTCGAGATGATGCTACCAATCCTGTCCAAGATAAGGAGCTAGGGAAAAAGCAACCAAGGAGAAAAAGGCCCCGTGTGAGGTCAAGTCATGCTGATCAACATCCTCAACCACAGCTGAATGATGATCATTTGGGTGTTGAGAGGACAAGTACTTTGCCTGATATAAATCACACTGATTTACAGCCAGTTGACTATCAGATGCATGACACTCAGCATGAAAATTTTACCTCTTCAACTTTAAGGCCTCTGGAGAATGGTTTTGTGGGTGAATCCAACCTACCCCAATCTGACTTTAACTACTATGCTGGTGTTCCTTCTGCCAATGTCAATTCCACGGAGAAAATTTATGCAGACAAAGGGCCTGCCTTTTATCCATTGGGCCAAAATTCAGTGCTGCACCATGAGACTACTTATAGTAATTTCTATAATCCATCACTTGATTATGGGACAAATCGTGATAGGCAGCCTTCTCAGATGACAATGAGCATCAGGCAAGAGGATGACAGATTCCATATACCAGCACCGCAAGGAAATGGAAATGACTTGACTGGAGGAGAACCACATCATCTTATCAAAGATACATTTCCCACTGAGCAAGATGGAGCTGTTGATAGGCAATTTGAATTTGACTTGCCAGATTTTGCAATTAACAGCCCATTCCTTGAAATGAGTTCGTTTTCATTGGATGACTTATTTGTTGATCCTGAGGATGAATTGATCCAATGCTTTGGTGCATAGTTTCAGAAAGCTGACACAGCTGATACTTTCAGATTGTAAGTGACATCTCTTTCTAATCTACTGGCCAAATTTATTTGTCTTGCATATAACTAAGTCTTCTCGATCTTATTATGATCCAGGGACAGGTGAAAAGCTCAAAACTGCAGCGCAACCATTTCTGACCTGGTTAAAGGACTTCCTCTATCAATTAGAGGTGCTGCCTTAACAGTTGTTATTGTTTGTGCATTTCAAGGCAGTAAGTTATACACCTAATTATTTTCACAACTCAATGATTTAACAAGAAAAATGAGGGGAGGCAGTTTTTCTTTTCTTTTTTCCTTTTTTCTTTTTTTTAATGGTCAGGCACAGTCTTCCTCAATGAGGATAATTATATAGGAATTCATGTAAATGATTCTTTGTGTTAGATGGGGCAATTAACAAAATTCTTATCACCTTTCAGCAGGATACTTCTTAGCATATCTGCGAATTGCACCTTCCCTTTTCCATATCTGCTAATGGCACCTTCCCTTTTCCATGCCTGTATATTCATTGATTTATATCTCTTTATCGTATTTACTCCTTTGGATGAATTATTCCTTTATCGTATTTGCTCCTTTGGATGAATTATTCTATTGGAACATATCTATTTATCCTATTGATAAGCTGAAGCTTTGTTTGCGTCAGCTGTGCTGTGTTAGATAGAGGCTCTCATCTATTGATAATAACAATGATCACTTGGAATGGAAAAGCTAATGAATACAAATAATTGGAACTCTTGAAAACAAAAGGCAATAATGATGATTAGATTGATGATTGTGTAGAAGAAAGCCTTGAATGATTTTAAGGTAATTTTAAACATATTTATAGGTGGTACCTGGTCGTCTGGTTTCCTCCAGTTTTGACCTGGATGATCAGCGGACACATCATATTGTCCTTCAGTGAGTCCCCATTTACTTATGTGTCCCTCTGCCTCTGCAATGGACACCAAAGTCTGGTTCTCAGAGTATTTAGTTCAGGCACACTTGTTAAGCTGAACATAGGTAGCTGGACATGAGTCCAGGGTTGTAATTGCATGGATGAACCTTTTCAATAAGCTATGAACTAATGCATTTACGATTATTTTTTAAAACCGAGATTGATGCTGTGATGTTCAAGTCCGTTTGCAATCCAACGAACAATTCAAGTGGCTAACCACAGGAGGTGGAACTTGTATATTTATGAGGTTTAAAGTTGATTTTTATTTTATTTTTTCAATTTGTGGAGTGTGGAAGTCCTACATCTCTAGATTTAGAGTCTAGTTTTTATCAAAATTAGTTGAATTCATCTTGCAACAAGCAAGGATTTTCTTGGAGGGAAAAACAGTTTTAAGTGTCAAATGCTCTAAACAACGCATAAGGCATCCAATTTGATACTTGTCTCCGGATTAATACCCAAAATAGTTCAAAAATGAAAGCCGAAGTCAAGCTTCGAATTGCTAGGTCACTGGATGGATCCACGGAACAGGTTTAATTATTGAGGAACAGGTTTAATTATTGAGGTTGTTTCGGATTGTGTTAGAGATTATTTTTTTAATTATTTTTTACTTGAAAAAATAGTAAAATAATTTTTTTTTTATTTTTTAAAATTAAATTTTAATATTAGCATATCATCTTAAAATATTAAAAAAATTAATTTTAATAAAGGTTGAAACTCAATTCGAAATACACGGAAGGCAATCACTATTCTACCCCTCGTCATTTACTACTTCTACCTCAAGTTAAATGGTACATTTCATAGCTTAGTGAGGTTACAGAAGTCCATAAATCAAGAAACATAGTTTCAGAAATATCAAGAACCTCTAAGAAGAGGATTATTTTACCCGTGCTAGGGACAGCCTTAGCAAAAATGCCCTCTTGTGTATTTCACCTGTCTCTGTCTCTTCCAGCGACCCTTTGTTTCTGTTGGCGAGTTCAAGACAATCAAATGGTTCCAAAAGCATAAAAGAGACACATTTATAAATACCCATTTACTAGTTTCGCTGATTTGAGGTTCAAAGCTTAGTTTTTGGTCAAGTCTGATGGGTAAATTGGAAGAGATAGGAGCTGATATTTGGTAAGGTTTTTTTCGAAGTTTTGATCTTTTTCTGATGTTCTACAGAAAGTTTATAGTTTTTGGATGTTCTTATGTTGTATTACTTGCTACCTGGTTATTCTTGAATTAGACTTGAGGGTATATTTTGTTCGGAGAATTTTAGCTGGTTTTTGAATGATTTTGAGAAGTGGGTAGATTTTGGAATGCAACATAGAATTTTGGTTTTCATTTGGCGGAAATTCTATCGATTGTTTACTAAATTTGAGATTATGAGAAGAGAGTAGAGGGATAGTTTCTTTTTGGCAGAATTTTTCTGTGTTTTTGTGATTTTGTTTGTTTGGTTGCTGGGAAAACATTGGTAAAGAAAAGAATTCAATTTGGAGTATTAGGTTTTTGGTGTTTTTAGATTAAAATATCCAATCTCATCTATCTGTGAGCCTAAAATAACCATTTAGCACGGTTTAGATGAGTAATTTTGTTTCCTTGTTTTGAGAGCAAAACAGGCTACTTTGTGATGATCAAATGTTATTTGTCAAGTTTCTTATGAAGTCTGATGGTAGCCACGTGGTTGAGCTATTGTAGTATAATCAGCTGGACATTGGAGCACCTTCTGATGCTCCATGATTCTTTGACTGACAGCTTAGACATTGAAGTTGATGACATAAGGTGCGAGAATATTGCTGAGAAAGATGTTAGTGATGAAGAAATTGGAGCCAAAGATATGGATAGAAGGATGTGGAAGGATCATGTCAAACTCAAAAGGATTAAGGAAAGACAGAAGCTTGCAGTGCAACTAGCAGAGAAGCAAAAGCTGAAGAGGACCTATGATCTCGCTAGGAGGAAGAAAATGTTGAGAGCCCAGGATGGAATTCTCAAGTATATGTTGAAGTTAATGGAAGTGTGCAAAGCACGTGGATTTGTGTATGGAATCATTCCAGAGAAGGGTAAGCCAGTAAGTGGTGCATCTGATAACATAAGAGCTTGGTGGAAAGAAAAGGTGAGGTTTGATAAGAACGGGCCAGCAGCCATAGCAAAGTATGAAGCAGAGTGTTCTGCTATGGGCGAGTTAAATGAGAGTAGAAATAGGAACTCCCAAAGTGTTCTTGAAGACCTGCAAGATGCAACTTTAGGATCTCTTGTCTTCTTTGATTCAGCACTGCAATCCCCCTCAAAGGAAGCATCCATCGGAGAAAAAGGTTCCGCCACCTTGGTGGCCGACTGGAAATGAAGATTGGTGGCTAAAACTAGGACTACCCCAAGCTCAGAGTCCTCCTTTTAAGAAACCTCACGATTTGAAGAAGATGTGGAAAGTCGGGGTGTTGACTACTGTAATAAAGCATATGTCAGGCATGTCCATCAGTCCAAGTGCTTACAGGATAAGATGACAGCGAAGGAGTGTGCAATTTGGCTGGGATTGTTGAGTCTAGAGGAATCCCTCATTGGGAAACCTAGCATTGATACTGGCACATCTGTCATAATTGAAAGACCTCAAGGTGGCCATGGTCAAATAAAGAATCCTGCTATTAGTTGTGATAGTGATTATGATGTTGATGATGGTGTGGGTTCTGTTTCAACAAAAATCAACTGATGGATGTTGAGCCATTGAACAGTCAAAATCATGTCCAAGATACCGAGCTAGGGGAAAGGCAACTTGGGAGAAAAAAGCCCCTGGTGAGGTCAAGTGATGCTGATGAACAGCTTGTACTGCCTCTGGATGATAATTCTGGAGCTGTGCAGAGAAACACGTTGTCTGATACAGATCACTGATTTACAGCCAGATGAATATCATCAGATGCATGAAGCAACCAAAAAAGCCACTTGAGCAGAAAACGGCTCGAAGAGCGAAGTTTAAAGGGCTATAAGTAACGGCATTCTCAGTTAAGATAACAAACCAAGAAGGACAGCTTTACAACTATAGCTTCGAGGCCTCTGAAGAAAGATCTTTCCGGTGAGTCCAGCCTATCCCCATCTGACTTTAGTTACATTTCTGCCATTCCCTTTGCCAATGTCAATTCTTCACACAAAATTTATGCTGATGCAGGGCCTGTCTCTTGTCCTTCCCAACAAAATCCAGAGTTGCATCACAAAACTATCCATTGTACTTTCGATGATCAATCTCTTGATTGTGGGACTAAATGATGGCCAGCATTCTCAGGTGAGAACGGACATTCATCGAGAGAATGACAGATTCCTTATACCAACACCACATAGGAATGAAAATGAGATGACTGGAGGACAATCGCATCATCTTGCCAAAGATACACTTCCCACCGAGCAAGACAAGTCTGTCGATAAGTACTTTGAGTCTGCTGACTTGGAAGATTTTGCTGCAACTAGCAGCTCATTTCCTGACTTGTATTTGTTCGACTTCGACATTTCTGGTGATGATCCATCCCCTACCTTGTTTCCTAGTTCTGCAAAGTGATACTTGAGATCATAGATTGTATGTGACATTTCTCCCTCATCGGCAGGCTAAATTACTGTTGCAAAAGTTTCAACGCTCTGAGTCTCCTCTTTCCCTTGCTATGATTTAGGGGCTTCAAAACCGCAGCATTCGTTCCTATCCTTGGTGAAGAACATAACATAGGATTAGCAAAAATTAAAGCAAGAAAAGAACATAACATAGGATCGACTTTCTTTTACAAAAAAAAAAAAATGTCCCTCCTTTCATAAATTCTCATTCCATCTATATTTGATCATGGATTCCATTAAAACAGTACTAAGTTTGTACCTTATTTTAACAGCAACTAACTAGCCTTTGATTTCATTTTTAAAACCCTCATTGATAATCTCTTATATTGAATGTGAAAGTATTTGATTCTTATATATTTGGAGACCAGCCGGGGAGTTAGTCCACAAGTGACACCGACACTTGCCAATAAGCTAACTAGTTATGAATTGCATGCTTCTTAAATAAGAAAACATCCGATCCAGAACTTGATATTTTAAGTTAAACCAAAAAAACATACTAAACTCATGCCAGTTAAATAGGCTGAATAAAAACAATATTTTTAGTAATTTAATTAACATAATCAAACTTGAAAAACTATTTCATAACAAAAACAAAATAAACCCGTTGTAATAAAAATAAATTACTCGGATTGATTCAATGACCCGCGAGTTTAGTCCGCCTTTGAGCCGAGTTCGGTGACTATGGCATGAGTTGCCCTCTCCAAACGACACAGACATCATCTCACCACGTGGCATCCAGCTTTCTCGCCGCCAGTTTACGTACCAGGTAGGATGTTTGTCTTGATATGTGCCAACTGTAGAAACCTACGAAACTGTCCTGAATCATCCTTGTAACTGGGTCACTTAATCTTATAGACAATCCTACCCCCGGACCTTTACTACTTTAACCGCTGGTCATTAGTAAATTTCTTACCCTTTTAAGGGTTATAGAAGTCCATAAATATCATTATATTTACACCCTGTAAAATAGTATACTGGTTTTGAATTTTGATCTTTAACACAAAGACCATGTAAAAGAAAGCTTTGCTGCATACTTTGCTTTGATCTATCTTCAAAACCCTTTTCCTTTCTTTGTCTTGATAGCTAGCTTTGGTTAAGAAGGTAAAAAAAAAAAAATCTTTCTTTCTTCTCCAAAGAGTTAGAGCCGGCAAAATGGCATTTGGAGATGGTCTCTCAAGGTTTTCATCAATCTCCATTGCTTTGATCATCTTGACCTTTGTTTTGATGCCATTAATCCATTCCTCTCGTTCCTGTAAGTTCAAAATCATTCCTTTCTTTCTGTCTCTTGTTCAAGTTCGAATCCTTTGTGTTTGTTTAGCTAGTTTAAATATACGGTTTACTAATATGGCATGTAATCTCATCATGTTTGCAGTGCATGAAACAACAGTAGCAGCAGGAAATAGAGCCAGAGCTTCAGCACAGGTGATGCAAAAAGACGCCACCTTTTTCACTAATCCAATCCTTAAAGGAGAAAACTTTTATGTCTTTCTTGGGTTTTGAAGCTTGTTCCTTTGATGGGTTTTCTCTCTTTGGTCCCCTTTTCTTAAACTTCTTCTTCTTTGGCTCTTAAATACAGGATATACATCAAAGTTATAAGATCACAAGAATGGGGAAGGGAGCATCAGGTTTAGTCACAGATGAGGAGTCAGAGAGAGAAGTACCAACTGGACCAGACCCTCTTCACCACAACAACAACCCAACTACAAGACCATGATGATACTAACAGCCTCTCTTAAAACCCTCTTTTAATGGATATTCCTGTCACCAAAATGGAGGGCTTCTCACCACTCGTGTCTCATCTTCCACTTTTGATGTGATTACCAGAAAGGGCATGGAAAATGGATGTTTAAACATTAATTAATTTTAGTTAACACATGAACGATTAGTTTTCTAATTAATGATCTTTGAGCTAATGTTGATTATGAATTTATGATTGATTCTGTTTTTATCCAGAAAATTAGAGAAGACAAGAAATTGAGGCATAAATAGGTACAAAAATTATTTTGCATTTGTAGCTGTCTTCGTACGATTCAGATGTTGTTCCCCGCTTGCCTTCGACAATGAACATGGTAGGGTTATTAATATCGTCTCATGGGTTTTTGATGGTCTCCGACGTGTACATGAAAATTTTGATATCAATTAATGTTATTAAATTCGTCACTATATATGATCCGGCAAAGATTTATATTACAAGTTCAGTGGAGACAACATTATTTTTTTAAAAAAATCATAATGATTTTTAAAATTATATTGAGTTTTGACGTCCTAATGTAATTGATTTTGTTTTTACACTACTTAGATCAAGCATGAGTCGGAGTTTTTGACTTTTGATTTGTCTTAGAATATTCTATTGAATACACTAATATAAATATGAACATGAACATGAATATTGATATCAATATCAGACCATCCTAATTATTTAGGAGCTAATTACGGGATTTACGTGACCTTGTAAGAGAATGTGTATTCGATTGTGTAGTCTATAGTTTTGGGGATGTTTTTCATTAATTAAAAAGATGAAATAAAACTTGTTCTCGATCGTGAGTATTATTTGGAGATCACTTGTGTTTGAAGTTGAGTTTTTCTTCTCTTTTTCATGCCTTAGAGCTACTTAAGAATAACTTAATTTGGAGTGCAAAGGTAAAAGGAACATACAAATAAGAATAAAGCCTTGTGTGTACTATATATATTGTTGTAAATCAATTGAGTGTTTGGTGCTTTTTGGTGTGTTTTAAAAGTTTATTTTATTTGAAAAAAATATTAAATTAATAATTTTGATATATGGATGTTAAAAATTAAAAAAAACTATATTAATATATTTTTCAAGTAAAGAATACTTTTGAAAAATATCATATAAAATAATACCAAGTAGATGCTTAAATATTTTTGTATTATATAATTGTGACAATACTTTCCATTCATTCTTTTATATATATAATAAGGGAGATATCAAGAAGTATGAAATTTAGCATCATGGCCTAAAAGTACTTCGATTCATGAAAAAGAAAACATGTTTATCATGAATTTAGCCCCACCAAGTAAGTCCTTGTATGTTGTCATGTAAAGGAAGTACAATTTTCTATAGTAGGTCCATGCCCATTGGCATTAGACTAAGGGACAAGATTCATAAACTTAGAGAACAAAGCCACGAAGCCCGTTCAAGCCCACTTACTCTTCATGAAGATATTTTGGATTTTTTTGGGAACCTCGAAAAGTAAATTTTTTCTTGATAAAATGGCATGAACAAAAAAAATATTTAGAAACAGCACACTTAATTGAGTTGTAGATAATATTTGTAACACTCGAATAGCATTCATTTTATGTAGGTGTATTTGTTGGTGAAATTTGTGCATAATTAGGTTGTAAACTAATTTTAACCTCAACTTCTATGATGAGTTTATATAAAAAATTCATAATCTAAAATTTGATTAGAATTGGGTTTTAAATTAAACCAAAAAATATAATAATTTAGATTCACTTGTTATGGATAGGTTTTTAGTGATGTGATAAATCATATTAAATCTAATCCAAATCAGCAATATCAATTTAAAAATAAAAATTGATTTAGATTGATATAATAATTCATTTAACTCGTAATCTTTTCAAGAATTATTTTGAAATAAATTTAATAATTATATTTAATGAAATTGCAGTAAGAAAAAAAAACTAGTATTTGTTGTCTTACATCCCTCCACGAAGATCCGAAAGGAATTCAAGTTGCTCCCCATCACAAAGAAGATACATACAAGCATTGGTTATCACTATGATATTTCCCTGTCTTTCTTTTTCACTTGACAACTGACGGACAGTCTATTTGAACGCAGAGAGGCAGTGTTATATTATGGCTCCACGTCCACCACCGACTCTATGATTGATGTTTGGACGATGAAAAGGTTGACCCGACCATGGGCCCACTCCGCTCCCTTTAAGCTTAACACGTCAAATCCCAATCTTGCTTGCCTAACTGCTGCAAAACTAATTATTGGGTTAATAATTATATTACTTATGGTTAATTAAAATTAATAATTAATAATTTGAAAAAAAATTTAGAAATTTAAAGACAGGCCTGAGTAAGATTTTTAGTTGATTTCAATAAATTATTAACTTGATTAGAATAATATATAAAAAAAGAAAAAA
>Ga0325414_1005766_pt1 | contig 13101 bp, 10 predicted proteins | sample PopdelMetagenome_8_FD_206183 | JGI IMG/M metagenome (GOLD analysis project Ga0325414, IMG submission 206183) | Populus deltoides microbial communities from Bellville, Georgia, United States - Leaf-PdKOR-R3 | ecosystem: Host-associated > Plants > Phyllosphere > Phylloplane/Leaf | place: USA...
ATAACCAAATTCTTGATGGAATTAGGTGTCGACCTTTCGTTTCTTGAAGCGAAACGACATTCTGAACAAGTCTAGTAGCCTCCGGCCTCTAGCCCCGCCCTATCAATTGCGGGGGAGGAAGGAGAGGTGGGGGAGAGAAAAGGAAGAAAGAAAGACAAAGGGGTTGGTCGGATGGAGAAGCGGGCAAAATAGAGGGGTGCAACACGAGGACTTCCCAGGAGGTCACCCATCCTCGTATTACTTTCGCCCAAGCACGTTGAACTTCGAAGTTCTTATGGATCTGGTGCATTAGTGCTAGCATGATCGCACCCGTAAGTCCATGCACACGCAATTGCTATAAGCGCTTCGAAGAGGAGGATCGGGGATCGATGGGAGGCTCCCCGGCGGTTCAGGCATCGCCGCGAAGGGGTGGCGGCTCAAGAGGGTCGTAACCTGCGATCCGACCGTTGGATTTTTATTCGCTTTTATTGTTATTTATTTTGTTTTTTTTTAAATAGGTTTTTAGTGTTCATAACCAAATTATTGGTGGAATTAGGTGTCGACCTTTCGTTTCTTGAAGCGAAACGACATTCTGAACAAGACTAGTAGCCTCCGGCCTCTAACCCCGCCCTATTGATTGCGGGGGAGGAAGGGGAGGTGAGGGAGAGAAAAGGTAGACTCTTGGAAGAGTGGTGAGCTCGTAATCACATTGAAATACTCAATGACTATCGCACTTGGAAAATGAAATTTTCGTTTGAGGGGGTTTTGTAAGCCTTGCTGTAAGGCTTGAAAAATCATTCCGGATCGAGCATGGTTGATACGCTCGAAGGGGAATGTTGTGTCCCAGAGACAAGCGTTAACACTCTTCAGATATGATTTGGGAGACCTTCTGGTTGAAGTGATCCTTTGGTTCACGTGAGCAAAGGTGTGCTTTGGTGACTTTTGTGATTGAAAGGTGTGGCAAGTACCTGTAAACTTGACCGAAGACGCTTTTGGAATGGTAAGCCTGGAAGAGTTGCGAGATGCGAGCTTGTGCTGAAGAAGGAAGAAGACGGTTGCCCCACATGAATGGCAAAGAGGGTGGTTGTTGGGTTGGTTGCCATTAATGTGCAATAAATGGACGACACTGTCCATTGACAAATGCAGCAGCTGGAGTTGGAGCTGCACCAACCATGTGCAACCATCCAAAATGTCAAAGTTTGCAGCCACCATTGTTGAAGAAGAGCTGGAGTTGGTGGCACCATTCTTGCCTATAAATAGGCACCGAGAGAGAGCAGCAAAGTGAGTGAGAAAGAGTGCAGAATGTGAGAGACCAAGAGAGAAAGAGTGGCTGCCAAGGGCAGCAGCCCTGCTGCCTTGTGCAGTAGTGTGTGAGAGAGCAATGGGAGTTGAGTGGAGTGTATGTGATCCTCCTCCTCCATGTATATGTGTTGTAACCTCTTCTCTATCTATCTCTAATAATATGAAACTCTTCCGTTGATGTCGGCGGTTTGCCGAACCACATTAAATATTGTGTCTCAGTGTGCTAAGCCTCAAATGGGCAATTATCAAATACATCACCATTAGGAATTCTCAACAAAATTTGCATCAATGGAGAGCTCTAACGGAAATGTATTTCAACTAATTGTGAAACAAGGAAAGCCAACTCTTGTTCCTCCAGTTGAGGAAACAGAGAAGGGTCTCTACTTTCTCTCCAACCTTGACCAAAATATTGCGGTGATTGTGCGTACAATCTACTGCTTCAAGACATATTAGAAAGGAAACGGAAATGCTGGAGAATTGATAAAGAATGCCTTGAAAAAGGTTCTTGTTCATTACTATCCTCTTGCCGGGCGGCTAACAATAAGCTCGGAGGGAAAGCTTATTGTAAATTGCACGGGAGAAGGTGCTATTTTTGTTGAGGCTGAAGCAAACTGTGCAATGGAAGAGATCGGTGACATAACAAAGCCTGATCCAAAGACTCTTGGGAAGCTGGTTTATGACATTCCTGATGCAAAGAACATACTGGATATGCCTCCTTTGGTGGCTCAGGTTTTATAACCTCTCCAAATTATGCTTTTTAAGTTTGTTCTTTTTTTCCTACCATTGTCTGTCAATTTGGGACTAATATCTTTAGATTAAAATCGTACATTCGGACATGTATCTAGATATTCTTAGGTGTTTGTCGTAAATGTCCGAGTGTCATTCATCATCCTGAATGATTAAATAGCACAATGATCATTTCCCAGCAATTATTTTAAATTCGGAGACTTAAACTTCAATCTGATCCAAGGTGTTAATTAACTCCACTTTCCAGGTCACCACCTTCAAATGTGGAGGATTTGTACTGGGATTGTGCATGAATCATTGTATGTTTGATGGCATTGGTGCTATGGAATTTGTGAACTCATGGGGTGAAACAGCCAGAGGCTTGCCACTCTGTGTCCCTCCATTTATAGACAGAAGCATACTTGAAGCCCGGAACCCACCAAAGATTGAGTACCTCCACCAAGAATTCGCTGAGATAGAATACAAGTCTAGCACAATTGACCTCTAAAAAGATGAAACGATCTACAGCTCTTTCTATTTCGATTCTGATATGCTTGAAAATATCAAAATGAAAGCCATGGAAGATGGGGTACTTGAGAAGTGCACTGCTTTTGAAGGGCTCTCAGCTTTTGTGTGGAGAGCTCGAACAAAGGCACTCAGAATACAGCCTGATCAGCAAAAAAAGCTCCTATTTGCTGTTGATGGACGGCCTAAATATAACCCCCCCACTACCCAAAGGGTACTTTGGGAATCGAATTGTGTCGACCAATTCTTTTTGCCATGCAGGGGAACTCCTAGACAAGCCACTATCTCATGCAATGGGGCTAGTTAAAGAGACAATTAAAATGGTGACAGACAGTTTGATGCAAAGCCACCTGGTTCAACCTCTCGTTGAACTTGGTAGGAAATAATTAACAGTACAAAATCTCTCTGTAAAGGGAATCGCTCCTAATTTTATTATATAGAATGAATGGTTTCAAAAGAAAACAATGATGTCCCCTTTGTTCTGTTCTCCCCTTTTTAAATATTCTCTAAGGATTATAATTTAATACATAAACTTAATCTATCCTAATTTGTCTAGGAACTAACATTACAGCTAACTAGGATAAACTCTACAGCTAATAAGTTTATAACATAATCAGGTTTTCCTTATTCTGCAAGTCTTCTATGTCTGGTAGACTTGCGGTTTAAGCTTCCTCTTCCTCTGCCTCCTGAATTGCATCATTTGCTGGCTCTCTTGAAGAACTTGACTCTGGCAAGTTATGATTAATATATGCGGTAAATAATTCAGGAAGTAGTTGTTGGAGTGCAGTGCCTTTGATCCAAGTTGAATCAGAGGTGGATCTGTGCTTCCAGTGGACAAGGAATTTGTTGTATCCCCCACGACGTGTGGAGACGAATTGGTAATCAATGATGGCGACAATCTCATCTTTAGGGGCGGTGGCTGCTGGAATTTTTGGAATGGAGGCTGGCATGTCCTCTATCTGTGAGCTTCCGACCACATCAGTCGTATCCCCTTTGAATGTTGTAATGTCCTCAATAATAAAAATTGGTGAAATACCAAAGTCAGAAGGGAGGTCTATAACATATGCATTGCTACCTAACTTCTTAATAACTTGAAAGGGACCACCACGTCGTGCATGTAACTTGGTGAAACTTCCTGAAGGAAAACGTTCTGGCTTTAGACGGACAAGGACCATATCACCATTGTTAAACTGTCTATCCTTGCGTTTAGCATTAGCAGAGGCTGCATATGATTCTGTGCTAAGGGATAAACGTCTCTTTACCTCGGCGTTGGACATCTCTCATATATTCTGAAAAATCAAGGCCAGCTGCACTTGGTCTAGGAGGTGATGATAGTGGCTGGAGGTCTAGTGGAGTATAAGGACGCTTGCCATATACTACTTCGAAAGGTGTGTGCCCTATAGACCTATTCACAAAATTATTGATTGCGAACTCTACTTTTTGCAGTATAATGTCCCAACTGGTGGTATGATCAGCGTTGAGACAACGTAGTAAATTGCCCAGGCTTCGATTGATGACCTCTGTCTGACCGTCGGTTTGGGGATGTAATGCACTAGAAAATATTAATTTTGTCCCCAATTTTTTCCATAAGGTCTTCCAAAAATAACTAACAAATTTGACGTCCCTATCAAACATAATAGAGAGTGGTACCCCATGTAATAGGACTACTTCTGGCAGAAACACCATAGCTACTTTAGAGGCGTCAAAGGTCTTATTGCAGGGGATAAAAGGAGCCATTTTTTAGAATCGATCAACTACTACCATGATGGAATCATGTTGTCAAGCAGTCCGGGGTAGTCCCAACATGAAATTCATGCTAATGTGTTGCCATGGTTGATCAGGAACTGGAAGGGGTGTGTAGAGTCCGGCTTGTTGTTTAGTTCCTTTGTTTAGTTGACAGATCCTACACTGATCTATCACTTTATGCACATCTTTACGCATTCGAGGCCAGTAGAACCAGTCGGCGGTTATAGCATAAGTTTTGTCATGGCCGAAATGCCCAGCCAAGCCTCCACCGTGGAGTTCTGTGATGATAAACCCCCTAAGAGACCCCTTTGGAATGCACAACCTGGTGCCATAAAATAGATACCCATCCCTTACAGAGTAATTACCCCCATCTACGGTAATCCTAGCCTGTAATTTCTCCCATGTTGTGCCAAAGTCTTCATCAGCAGGGTACTGGTCTGTTACTGCTGCAAGATTAGTAGCGTGGGCTGAGAAAATAAGTAGCAAGTGTGCTCGTCGACTTAATGCATTAGCCACCTTATTTTCTGTCCCAAACTTGTGCCTAATAACAAAATCAAATTGTTGCAAGTAATTCTTCCAGCGTGAATGCCTAGCATTGAGCTTGCTTTGAGAGTTAAGGTGTTTCAAAGAATCATGATCCGTATAAAGGATGAATTCTCTATGGATTAAGTAGGGGCGCTAATGTTTAATGGTTTGAATTAATGCATAAAATTCCATGTCGTATGTTGAATACCTCCACTAGGTATCGTTGAGCTTCTCGCTGAAAAAGGCAATAAGGTGACCTTCCTGACTTAGTACACCTCCAATTCCTACATGTGAAGCATCACATGCTACTTCAAAGATTTTTGTGAAGTCTGGTAGCTTCAGAACTGATGCATGTCCTAGTTTCTCCTTGACCTCCACAAAAGCTTTATTGGTTGCCGTTGTCCGGGTAAAACTTCTGCTTTTTAGACATTCAGTTATTAGGGGCATGATAGTGCTAAAATGTCGAATAAACCTCCGATAAAATGTTGCGAGACCGTGAAAGCTGCGGACCTTAGACACGGTGCAAGGTGTCGGCTAGTTTTGAATGGCTTGCACCTTGGCGGGGTCAACTCCAATACCTTTATCAGAGATGATGAAGCGTAAAAAATAGACTTTCTTTTTCAAGAATGAGCACTTGGTGTGATTAATATAAAGTTGTTCTGCTTTCAAGGTAGCCAGGACTTGTTCAATGTGAGCTAGGTGATCCTGCAAACAGTTACTGAAGATTAAGATGTCGTCAAAATACACAACAACACATTTACCCAAGAAGGGTTTGAGAATTTACGTCATAGTGCGCATGAAGGTACTCGGTGCGTTGGTTAATCCGAAGGGCATGACTAGCCATTCGAATAGGTCGTCCTTGGTTTTGAAGGTCGTCTTCCATTCGTCACCCGGGCGGATATGAATTTGATGATATCCACTGCGAAGATCAATTTTTGTAAACACCGAGGCGCCATTTAATAAATCTAACATGTCATCAAGTCGCGGAATTGGGAATCAATATTTTACTGTTATTTTGTTGATTGCTCGACTGTTTACACCCATCCTCCAACTCTCATCTTTTTTTAGTGTGAGTAGTACTGGGATGGCGCAGGGGCTAAGGCTCTCCCGGATGAATCCCCTATCCAGTAGTTGTTGAACTTGTCGATTAAGTTCCTCATTCTCTGTAGGACTCATCCTGTAATGGGGCAAATTGGGTAAGGATAATCCTGGAATGAGATCAACAGCATGTTGAACACCCCGCATAGGTGGCAGCTGGTGTGGCATTTCATCAGGCATGATATCTTGGAATTTCTTTATGATTGTTGTCAACTCTTTAGGGACTTTGCCATCGTTTTGATTAACTTCTCGTCTTACTACAAATAATAGCATGTGCTCTCTAGTTACGACTTGGGAAAACTGGTGCAGGTTCAGTACTGGAATTTTCATGCTGGTTGTCTTAAAGTCTGAAATTGGTAGTGCTAATAACACCAACTTCTTGCCATTATATTGAAAAGAGTAGGTATTGGTGTAACTGTTATAGGAGACCTTCCGGTCGTAAAGCCATGGTCGTCCCAATAATATATGGCAAATAGTCATAGGGATGATGTCGCACCATGCTTCATCCACATACTCCTGTCCCAACGAGAATTGTACTAGACATCGATGCTTCACTGAAACTAAGTTGTTTTCATTGACCCAACTTATTCGATAAGGAGATGGGTGTTTTTCACTCTAGTTTCAGCCGTTCCACCGCTGTTTCAGAGATGACATTGATGCCGCTACCATTATCAATGATTACGTTCAATGCCCTGTCCCTATGTTGTAACCGGGTATGGAATATATTGCTTCGCAACCACTCCTGATTTGTATGGGGTTCTTTTTTATTTCCAGTTAATACTCGACAATAACACAGCTTGGCAGCTCCGAGGCACCCAATTGTTCCTCCTTTTCCTCCTGTGTAAACTTTGCTTCATCTATTATTGTTAATTCTCTTTCGCATATAAAAGCCAGTTTCTTATCTCTGGTGGGACACACCACAACATAGTGTCCGAACCCTTTGCATTTATAACATTGTGGGCCGTCAGTTGTAGCTTTTATAACACTGTGGTTGTTTGCTCTTCCTGTTTGTTCTCCTAACCATGAGCTTCTTGATTTATCTACTGATGTTTATGGTTTCTGTATGGAAAAGTTTGGTGTGCGCCCTGTTTTTAAGTCCATTGGCATAGATTTCTTCCCACTCATGTTCTGCAGCTACCTCTCCATATGTAATGCCAGCTGGTATGCCTCATTCACATTGATTAGTCGTGCAACCAACATCTTCTTGTATAGTTCACCACGTAATCCATTGCGATATCGCGCTAGTGTTTGTTGGTCCGTCTCCACAATTTGACTGCGGATAGTTAATTCATGGAAACAGTCTGTGTATTGGTCCACTGTTAAGGAGCCCTACCTCAATTGCAGCATTTCTTCAAACATCATCTATTCATAATCAATGGGCAAGTTTTTTTTTTTTTAGTCGTTCTTTCATCTCTTCCCAGTTTGAAACTGCAGGGCGCTAGGTACGCCTTAGTTGCTCTTCCATGCTTCCCCACCAGGCTTATGCATGTCCCTTTAGCTTCAGCTTGACATATCAGGTTTTGCGGTTTTCAGAGACGGCAAACCAATCGAAATAATCCTCAATGGCTGTCAGCCAATCTTCAAAAGCCATGGAAGTCGGGTACATCTATTTTCATTCTCTTGGTGAGTTTGTCAATGGGTTGATTGTCCATTATCCGCCTGTCATGGATACGTGGGAATTCCTCCCTGTGTTGTTGAACACAAAGGTGACGGGGTTCAAGATCCCTGAAAATTTTAGCTTCCAAGTTCTGTTTTTCAATCCTCTGATCACCTTCCAGTGAGTCTTCACGAGGCTAGCCACGTCCCCTCTTATTGGGAAATCTTACTTCTTCTCGTGCCCGTCGTTTATCCATGACATCCATGTGATTAGAAAGTTCTAGCAAATGGGTGATTTGGGTGAGTTGCTGCTAATAGTTTTGTTGCTGAAATTCTACATGCTCCCGTGGGGGGTTGCTGATATCATGTTTGTCCGACATGGTATATGATTTACCACTTCGAGTTACGGTCATGAACAACTTTGATACCAAATTGATGCAAAGCTATCTAGTTCAACCTCTCGTTGAACTTAGTAGGAAATAATTAATAGTACAGAATCTCTATGTAAAGGGAATCGCTCTGAATTCTATTATATAGAATGAATGGTTTCAAAAGAAAACAATGATGTCTCCTTTGTCATGTTCTCCCCTTTTTAAATACTCTCTAAGGATTATAATTCAATATGTAAACTTAATCTAATCAAACTTAATCTAATCCTAATTTGTCTAGGAACTAACATTACAGCTAACTAGGATAAACTTTACAGCTAATAAGTTTATAACATAATCAGGTTTTCCTTATTCTGCAGGTCTTCTATGTCTGGTAGACTTGCGGTTTAAGCTTCCTCTTCCTCTGCCTCCTGAATTGCATCACAGTTACATGAGTTCTGCTATGGATTATTTTGAAGTAACAAGAGCAAGGCCTTCTTTGGCTTCAACTCTCTTGATTACTACTTGGTCTAGGCTATCTTTTTACACTGCAGATTTTGGATGGGGAGAGCCAGTTCTATCAGGGCCAGTGGCATTACCAGAGAAGGAAGTCATCCTGTTCCTATCTCATGGCAAAGAAAGAAAAAGCATAAACGTGCTTCTGGGTTTGCCAGCTTCAGCCATGAAGATCTTCCAAGAACTGACGCAGATTTAGAGATCAAATTTATCTGTATGTTTTATTTTTTATTTTTCACCATGGTGGCTTTATTGTGTTTATCCTCCACTATTGTTTAATGGGCTGAATTGATTGATGCTTCCTAAAACAGTCCTTGTTAGAATTAGAGGTGAATTTATGTTCTTGAACCTAAAGTTTACCTCATTTGTCAGGTCATGTCTATTGGAACTTGTATTGGCAACATTTTTAGGTGTATCTATTGTAGTTTATATTAAGATTTAATGAAAAATTCTACACAATTTGGTTAGTGTTACTGTGAGTGAGACATTCACATGTGAAAGAGAAGTAGATTGTACAATAATGATATGCGCAATTCTGCTTACGGTCCTCTGAGATAAAATGTCATGACTAACATTACCTTTTCTGGCAGTTATTGCTGATGGTTTTGGATTTGTGATCCAAACGGAGGAACTTGGTCACTCTGTGTTATAGGACATGTCAAAAAGGAAGGGACCTCACCAAAAAAATCAATAAGTTACTAGTAGGGGGTATTTGTGTTGGGTCTAGATTCATAGACGAAATAAGAATAATAAATTTAAAATAATATTTGAGAATCTTTGAAACCTCCTTAGATAGATCTAAAGTTGTTTAAAGATTTATTATCTGAAGATCTAATCTTTTTCAATTTTAAATAATTCTTTAAAGGATAGGTTGTCGTAAATCACAAGTTATTCAATTATCCGGCCTTCAACAATAATCTACACGAATCACCAGTAAGAAATTTCTTAAAGCTCTATTTAGAAGAGAGAGATTACTATGTCTAAACATAACTTTATATTTATAGGGAATCCTACAAACCCTATAAATGATAAAATATATATATTCCCCTTAAATAATATCTATATATTATTTAAGGATGATTTTAGAAATTTAATCAATTAAGTCCCTACTTGATTATTCTAGAACTAGAATTATAATCCCTAAATTAAATACATTCTAGTATTTAATTTTTAAAATTATTTCCAATTAAATTACACATGATTAATTATCCCAATTTAATTTCTGACTAATGATTCTTACTATGTGTGACCCATTAAGTTTCTAATATATTAGCCCAAACATAAATTATAATTCTAAATAAATAGAATTAAATAAATCAAACAATTTAATTTATTATCAATTCAATAATTGATTAATTTATATTTGAAAATTATGTGCACCGTCTAACGACGTGTCATGATCCCCCAAATATTAAAAAAATCATAAGTGGTTTAACTTTAACCTTTCAATGAAAGGTTTATTAGTGTAATTATTATATTTTCATCAATAATGTTCTGATTTAAATATTTTAGCATAGAGTGTGTCTGTCATGTCAAATCATATTTGTTCGCAACATTAGAGTTATTGATCATTTGAATAAAATTTAAAACTCCTTTTAAATCCCATTCCAACTTGCATAAAGATTTAACAATCAATATTATTTAAGAACATGTAGAACATTTTTCCTAATTTATATAGGTTGATGAATCCTCTCTTGATCACTCAAAAACATTTATATAGTTTATATTATATTTAATATCTGCCATTTGTTGCATTTGCCAAGATAATGTGTAGCAAGATCAAAATATAACACTCTCTATATAAGATAACTTAGTTATTTAAAATTTAAGGATCACTTACACAACCATCATGGGAGCCTTTTCATAGATATGTGTAATATCTTCATACGAATTTTCATGCGGGTCAGTTTAGTGTATATGTCTTATGACAAATACCTACATATTAGTCCTAGGTATCATACCCCGGCTTATGAGAACAACTGTTTTCTTTCATAAAAGAAAGAACATAATATGTGTCAGTTTAAACTACTCTAATAAATATCTAATATTTAAAAAAGTATCGACCCGGAACATTTTAAAAACAATGTTTTTATATAATAAGAATCTCATAATTATAACAATTTTATAATTTCATTTGCAAAGCTTTTTGTTCCATAAACTTTATTTTTACTTTAGATTTATAATTCAAATATTACATTCATTAATTTAATATTATATAAATATTAAAGATCAATTAAATTTTTATTAATAATAAATAGTATAATTACATGAATATAATAATATCATATATATATATATATATATATATATATAACAAGCTAACAAACTGATTGAGTACAAAATTTATTAAACTAACAATTTTGACCATGCCAAATTGCTAGGAACGTAACAGTTTTGAATGATTAAAGGTTCATCATTCTTTGCAAGTGCTCTTTATATACATCAGATATATATATTTTTTTTTTTGCAGCAGAAGTTTAATCTAAAAGAAAAGGGAAAGAGGTAGGAAATTTCAGCCACACACCTGGAACATTGAACTTTAAATTCACAAATTATTCAAACATATTAGTATAAGCTGCAAGAAACCAACACAATTAAAAAAAATACGCTAATAATTTAGCTCCCAAGATTCTGTGTAGCCTGCAGAATACATAAAGGTGAGAAAACCTCGATGGGCTTGGGAGAGTAGGATGACAATGAAATTGCATATGCTTTAAAGGCAGGAATAATGAAGGAATCTAAGGTTTGAAGGGAAAATTTAGGCTTTAGACAATATAAGAGAGCCATATAGTCAATAATTTTAAGGCTTTCAATTTCCACATAAGCCAGCATCTGTCTTTGATGGTCTAAAATTCAGTTCATTAAGGCTGTAGATGCAGATATTTTGTTGTTTGACTTTTATTGCGATCTCTTTTGTTGAAGATTTGTATCCAGGAACATTGCATGCTTTAGATGAACTCCACATTAAGCTTGCTTCACAGGAGGAGTCAATGGCTGCTTGTGCACATGCAATTCCATCAACAGAAGGAATTTCTAGCTTGTACATTCCGTGCCTATTTGTGGTTCTGTTCACTGAGAATGATATCTGCTCTCTGGTTTTGGGCCAGCTTGCTTCGAACTTGCAGTCCATTCTAACTTCAGCTCCTGGATAAACATTAGTATTTATCAAGAAAATCAGAGACAATGTTAGCATCTTAACATAGAAAGCTTTCTTGCAATTTCTAAAGAATTTTGAAACTAAACCTGGTAAGAAGTAGCTGTGTCTGGAGAAACTGTTGTTGGAGCAGATATCACAATAAACAATACCCATTACAGTGATATGGGCACTAATCTTTTTAGGTGGTTCAGCCTTTGAAGACAATGAGTTGATAAACAAGGATGAGAGAAAGAATATAATCAGTTGATTCATGGCTGCAAATTTTGGGAGACCAGAGAAAATAACAGTTTTACAAAAGCTTCTCTACGTATAAAAACTGTGTAATTAGATTTTAGTGAATGGCATTGAGAGCATTATCATATAATTGAAGATGAATTTTGTATTGTGGATAATGAGCAGCAGAAGGGAGTTGGTGGAGATCCTACTGTAAAACTTGATAGTTGAGGAGATTTATCTTTTTCACTAGAAACAAAGACATGTGAACTTCATTTGGCACATATGGAGTTAGATGCCTAGGAGAGAGAGGAGAAAAGAGACTCTTATGGGGCAGGGTAGCTTCTTTTTGAAAGACATGTGGGGCTTGAGTTGAAGGTCTCTTTTTTCGTGTTAGCTCAGATGCAGAAGGGCTAGCTATTTATAGGCTGACTGAACATTAGAGCTCACTGATCATACAAGAAAAAGGATTTAAAAAAAAAAAAAAAAAAAACAGAAAGTGGACGTTAGATCATTGTTCTTTGTGATTACTATTTGATTTAGGGACAATTATATATATATATATATATATATATAATGTAGTTAATTTTTTTTTATTTGAATCCATTCTTTAAAAATAACGTTTCATTTTCTGAAGTTTATATATTTTTAATATTTTATATCCTCAAAGTTGATGTGTAAAATATATGAGTATATTTCAAAAATCCGACTAGCCTAGAAATGAGGCTCTTAAATTGGACAATCAGTTAATCAATTGTTCATAACAATTTCTTTTATTCTCCCTGATCAAGATATTTGATAAATTATACTTGGTCCTTGGTTGGCCAAAGCAGCTCATGGATGGTACCCGTAAAAAATCTTCTTTGATGGAAGTATGGACTCTCTGATACTTAAATAAATATCTTTTAGAGAGAGAAAATACAAGAATATTCTATAGAGAGATGCTCTGAAAATATAAATGTAGTAAAGAATTGCAAATTGTGAACCTTTGTTATGAAGCTCTCATGGTGTATTTATAGCATATATATCTTGTTCTTTTGTAAAAAAAAAAAAAAGGTCTGCAGTGTAATTACCTTGATAGTATTTAATGAGGGGTAAATATTTCTTACCTCATGGAAATATAGTGGGTCCTTGAAGAACTTTTATACACCTAAAAAGGTATAGAAAGGTTAGAGTTTAGAACGTCAAGTGTAGCTAAAGCTATAGAGACTGAGTTCTTCCATGAGGTTAGACCTAATGGAGATTGGTCATTCCCTTAGATATGCCAAGGAAGGATGATCATTATCTTGAACTTGACTAATTGCAAAGTCCAAGCATTTTTGATCTATCATGTGTGCTAGACCCACGTCA
>Ga0325414_1005767_pt1 | contig 13100 bp, 4 predicted proteins | sample PopdelMetagenome_8_FD_206183 | JGI IMG/M metagenome (GOLD analysis project Ga0325414, IMG submission 206183) | Populus deltoides microbial communities from Bellville, Georgia, United States - Leaf-PdKOR-R3 | ecosystem: Host-associated > Plants > Phyllosphere > Phylloplane/Leaf | place: USA...
TAGCGCAACCTATGCTATATTCTTGAGCTTTCTTGCATTGGACAATTTAGGTTCGGATTGATTCGATTGAACGATTAGATTTCGATGTTTTTAAATTGAATCTATGGTTACGGTTTATTTGGGGTAGTGATTAGGTATGGGTGAGTCTAGACCTTTTTTATATATATAAAGATGTTTTTTAAATAAATAAATTCAATTTAAATATGTTTTTTTTTTTTACTAATTCAAGCAGCCAAAAAAAATAAAAATGAAGGCATAATATTCTGTATGTTGTTTCTGGTTAATATATATATCTAATTGTATTGTATAATTCTAAGTTAGTTATAATTGTAGACATTATAGTGGCAACACAGATAATGGTAGATATTCTTAACTCCTCCACACACAACTTTTGGAAAAATCACTCTAAAAACCACTGAAAATAATGAGAACAAATTTGCTCGACCTTTTTTTTATGTTTGATATAAAAATGTTTTCAGAATAAATATATTTAATTTAAAGATGTTCTAAATAATTACTTTAATTTGATTGACATATCTTTGGAAAATTTGCTTGACTTTACTTGATAAAGAAATTTGGTTCTAATATTCTAAAAATTTGATTTTACTTAACAACAACAACAACAAGAACAACAATAATATATACTCTCTCTTTTATTTGATTTTAATTTATCAATTGGTAAATCAATCTTTATATGATAAAAGAAATTGAGTGATACATTTTCTTATAATATGTCTGATTTAGAGTTTGATTTTTCTTAGCTTTAAACTTCATTAATTTGGTTTTTGTTAGAGTTAGCCGAAATATGTGATTATTGATTAATATTTTGTTAATTATTTATTTATTCTTTGTTTGTAAGATTTGAAGTCAAAATCTTTTTATTTAAATGTATGATCTAATAGATTTAGAGTCTCATTTTAATTTGCTAGTTAGAACTAGCTGAAATATATGATTATCAATTAGTGTTGTGCTAATTATTTATTTATGAGATTTGAAAGAGCAATAATTAAGATAGATTTATTGTTTAATTAACTCATCTGTATATATGTGATCTATGATCTTATATAGATTAATTTCATACCGTTAAGTTTTAGAGTTTGATTTTTGACTACATCCGTATATATGTGATCTTTAAACTATATTTAGACTAAACAATGTATTTTATATTAGGCATGATGCCTTAAGAGTGCTAATATTTTTTTTTGTTAATTATAATCAGTCTTAAAAACAAATCTTTTAATGACTCTAAATTAAATAATTAGTTTAACTCTAACATTTCGTTGTGCCCGATAACCTTTTTTATTTCAATGATCCAAATATAATGAACTTTGACATCTACCTTTATTTGTAGTTATATTCAATAAGACAGGTCCTATTCAGCTTGAGGGATAGGAAAACGTCTAGCTTTTTAGATGCATAGGTCATGAAGTGATGATAAACAAGGTAGGAGTTTATGCATCCATTTTTTGGGATGACTAATGTCCTTTGCTGAGGTTGGCTTTGCAAAGCTTCTAACCTTGTTGAGACACAAGCTGGTCTTAGCACAACCCTTAATTAATGTCAGGTGGGATGAATCCTTGAAACTGACAATGGCTTAACATCTTCTTTGCATCAGAAATCAAATCCGGCACTCCTAGGATGAAGGTTACTGGAAGTATCTTAAGCCATGGAAACTTTACAAATCCTCCGATAATCTCTAAGTTAAACAAATTTTTATGTTTTGAAGACTTCGACTAGTATAAACAATCCGTAGAAAGGAAGATCTAATATGCGAAGCATGAGTGACCTCCACTTCTATGCAGTATCAAATCAGAATGAAGTCCGAGCCTCTCTGTTTCATGAAAGCAATCGCCAAGAAAATGAGGGTAAGCATATACCTGAAATGGATTAGACCATCTCTTATCGTGTAAAATCATCACGTACAAGCAACAATAAGATGGTACAAGTGATCAAATTTTGTATGAGGCAAGAAAAGTGCATCTATCCTATTAGGGCAGACGGCTGTAAGAACATCAGTAAGGACAAGGTTCAGGGTTTGATTGAGGAAAACACAAATGATATAGAAACAAAATTGCAATATGAAATGCCAAATTTATGGAAATCCTGAAACAAAGAACACAATAAGAAAACAATACAAAATGTAGAGTGACTGTGATTTAAAATGTAGAAGAGTTTACAACTGATGAAAGATTAAGTTTTTCCGCATAAAATCTCAATATCTGGGTAGATTCAGCATGGTGATCAATAAACATCTGCCGGAACTTATCTTCAGGTGTATTGAAGAATGCAAGGCTTCTGAAACTCTTCTCAACCAAGCCTTTAGAAACTAAAAATTGCAACACCAAAGCCCTTGGAATTAGCCTTTGCTCAAGGCTATATGATGAAAAAGTTGGATTTTTGGCAATATAGGAAGACTCCCAACCCAATTTGTTGACAAAAAGATCCATTGATCCAGCGATCTTCTCTGCAGATATGCGCATAAACATTGGAAATTTTACAAATGCTGTAAGAATTTCTTCTTCAGACAAACCCCACCTCCTATACACAGCAAACTTCTTTTCCCAAGTGGATCTGCTCAAGGACATCAGCACCATGATTGCACAAACAAATTGACTCTTTGAAGGGCGAAATCCCATTAGAGCCACTTTCTGTATAAGCTTTTTAAAATTCTCCAGATTTGAAATCATAATAGAAGGCTTGGAACGGATTAGCAGAGCAATATTCTTTTTAGGGACTCCATTGTCTCGTAAAACATCGACAACACGTGCCATGCTTTCAACATTAATGTATAGAATACCAGGGTAACGCTTGATTGCTTTGATGACCGAGGCATCAGATTGGAGCAAGTTTTCAAGGAAATCAAAAGCAGGGACTAACTGGTTTTCTAAGCTACACATCAAAATCCTTGGGTAGGATGATATGATTTTGACATGGTCAGGGCTTGAAAAACCTTTAGATTGGAAAAACTCAAGCTTGGGCAAAAGTGTTGTGTTAGGTTTAGACAAAAGCACCGTTGGCCGTCTCGTCACAAGGTTCAGAATATGGGATTTTGAGAAGCCATAGTTCTTGAAAACGGCAAGAACAGTATCAGGCTTATCTGGGGTTTCAAAATGAACTTGTTTAGAAACTTCTAAAGCAGATTTTAGAGAAAACCCACATTTGTTCATAAGGTATGAGACTGTAAAGGAATGTTCTTTTATATCATCCGTATTCACTGATGAAATGTGTCTGAGACATGATAATATTGAAGGGTTTTCAAGAAAACAGTGAAGTTCATGAACTGATAAATTAGCTCTATTTGAACAGCCTAACACTAAGCTTTTGCAGAGAAATCTAAACATTGGGAATCGAAATTTGTGAAAGTATTATTAGAAGATAAAATGCTACTTACCTCTGCAACGTTTTTGAAGATCATTCAATTCAAGCAACTCCTAATCCCTAACAGTAGGGTGGAGCAGAGCGAGTGGAGGAATCATCAACAAGAACAAGTTTGGGAATCAGTTTTGGACTTCTTTGATTGCTTTTAACGTTTTGTGGACTATAAGCCCTATTGAATTGTTTGTACTGACAGTGGCCTTCACAACTTTCATGTTATTGGGCTTTAGTGTTGATTCGATTTTTATTTCATTCAGTTAAAATTATTACTAGAGATGGCTGTTACTGTTCACCAATTGGATTGCACTGTTACACGTGCAATTATATATATATAATACTATTTTAAATAAATAATTACAATAATATTTTAAAATTATCTAAATATACAATTATTTATGATAATATTGAAAATTATTTAATGAATTAGTGAATCTAATATGGGCTTTTTCTTAAAAATATTGCAAAAATAAAAATAAAATATATATTTAGTTATTGCAAATTTTTTATATAGTTTTTATTTTTACTTTTTTTATATTTACAATATGTTTTTTTTAGAAAAAAAACTTACCTTTTCAAAGTATGATAAGTTTTATTTAAGCAACACACTTCAATAAAAAGAAATGATTTGTCAAAATTAAAAAAATTACTGAATAATAAAAAAAAATTCTGACAAAAAAAATATATTTTTATCATGAATTTAAATTATTATAATTTTTTTGAATATTTATTTTAAATTTCTTAAAGTGTTATAAGAAAATCATATTGTAAATATAAACATCATGTTTCGCCAAAACAAAGAAAATGCATATATAATAAATTAGAATTTTAACAAAAATAAATATATTTTTTCTTCAAAATTTAAATAATTAGAATCTTTCAAATACTTATTTTACTTAGCATAAAATTAAATAAAATTTAACTTTGAAAATGGTCTCGCAACCTTTCCTTTAACCTCTATATAATCTACAATTTATTGTACTTATATTAGTATTTGCTTTTCACCAAATTTTTTTTTCTCGTGATTATTTGTTTAGGGTCTTTTGTATTTCAAAATTATTTTTTAAAAAAATTAAATTTTGTTTATTATTTTTATTTTAAAGTAATATTTTTTTTGTATTTTCAAATCATTTTGATATATTGATGTTAAAAATAATTTTTTAAATTTAAAAAAATATTATTTTAATATATTTTAAAAAAAAACATTTTAAAAAATAATTATTACCACACTTTTACACTTTTAAATATATTACAATAATACATCTATTATTTTAAAAAAATAAAATAAACTGGTACAAGGTTGTGATCCAACCAAGTTGATTTATATCCCTAATGGTTTCCATTCCATCCTAACCTTCAGTGATCATACCATTCTCTTTGTCTCCTTTCTGAGCCTTCAGCATTGCTGCTTCTTCTGATTTTTTTCTAGCTTCCTCCTTTGAAACCTCAAGAGCTTTAATCAAAGTCTTCAAACAAGTCTCCTCATCTTGTTCGTCAGACTTTGGCATTAAATTCGCAGCAACATCAGCTGGGGACATCTTTGTCTCCCAGACAACTCTTTAATTTTTCCAAACAATTCATGGGATTGAATTTCCAAATAATTCTTGGCGAGCTCCTTGAATGCTTCAAAGCAGCGATATGACATTTCTATATGCTTATCCATCCTCCCCCTCCTAATCGAAGCAGGATCGAGTTTGTCCACGTAATTGGTAGTGAATATAATAATCCTTTCTCCACCACAAGCCGATCAAATCCCATCAATATTAACGTTCGAAAACCCTGATAAAGTAACCTTACCACCGAGTTTGCTTTCTTCTTCTGCCTCCCTTTTCATCTTGGAAATTGGATCCTTCTCTTTGTCTGCTTCATCATCATCTTTCTCCTTTTACCTGTGAGATCAACAGAGCAAGCGATATCATCAATCACAACAATAGACTTCCCTTTCGTTTCATGAGTAGCTTCCGCAGCTCGCTGTTGTCCTTAATGGTTGTCAATTAGATATCATAAACATCATAATCCAATAAACTAGCCATAGCAGCAATCATAGATGATTTGCCGGTTCCGGGAGGACCATATAGGAGATAACCACGCTTCCAAGCCTTTCCGATCTTTGCATAATAGTCTTTTCCTTTGCTGAACTTGATAAGGTCCTTCTTGATCTCTTCTTTCTTCTTTGTGCCCATTGCCAAAGTATCAAATGTAGATGGATGCTCAAACACCATACTGCCCCACTCGTACCTGTTCTTTGCAAGGATTGTTGGTGTCCAGCATCCTCTGTACGTCTTCCTCACTGCAATTTCCTGTCCTTGTTTCAGAACATGTTCTCCATAGGACTTGGTTAGTGATAACATTTGAATAATTGGAAATACTTAATAGAGAATTTCTGAAAGTTTAAAGATGAAATTGATACTAAACTTGATTAGTGATAACATTGAGATAATTAACCGAAAGGTATTTTTTATTTGATTTTTCACAAATAATTTTATGAGTCCTAATGTACTGAACTCTTCATAAACATGATATATGATAAAAATAGAATCATAATCTGATCAGAGTAGAACAAGTTCTATCTAGGAACAGGTAATGAAAGTTATACTGGACAACCTTTGCCAAAAATCGGTGCATAAAAACTAGATAAACTCTAAACAATTAACGCTTTCAACAATTACTACTTTAAATAACGAATCTTATCTAATATTTTTAAATTAATGAGAATTTAGATGGACAATCTAGTTCATGAATAAATCTATCCAGACTAATTTCTCTCTTGTCAAACTCTACTAAGATAATCAAGAAAAAAATTCAATCTCTACTAATATATAAATCGGTTTACAAATATCTTAACAGTTTGAAAAAAAAAAGAAGAAGAAGAAGAATCCTACATATATTCAAATGTTTTTAATTCAATTTTCATTGGGATGGACATTGACAACATGGAGAATTCTATGAAATTGCAAGAGATTTATAGCATGCCCATGAAAAAAAATTAAAACACTGAATAGGGTTCACATATTTTGTTATATATATTATGTCCATGAACATCTCTCTGTGGAACAAAAAGAGGGACAAAAACAATTATTGATGAAGATAAAAGGTGAGGTCTAGGAAGCATAGACATGCTCATGAGAGGTAATTAGAGGTTCTTACTCAACCCAACCTTACACCCGCAAGCTTATATTTTTTTTTGTAAAAAATTTATTATATAAACATTAAAAAAAAATTATCTTTTCAATGTGAAATTAAAAGTTCATTAATATATATATATATTTTATATTTAAAAGAAAAAAATTATATTTTTTTAATGTGGGATAAGAAATTTTTTTTGTTGAATATTTCAACTTAAAAGGAAAAGATAATATCTTTCCAATATAAAATAAAAAATTCTTTGAAATAATTTCTTAAACTTTATTATTTATAATATATATAATTTACATTCATATGAATTGTTTCTTTAACTTTTCATGTGAGATATTAAAATTTTAAATATTTGTTTTAAATTTTTTTAAGTTGATCCGAGTTAACACACGTAATTCAAGACTTGACTTGCTGAGTTTGATAATTATAGGACAAACCACACTCAAGATTTTAGAAATGAGAGGTAATAAGCAAAATGGATTTTCTACTTAAACCTGCATGCACGCACAACCTAGACTAGGCTTTAGTTTATTTTTGGGCTATAAAAGGGGGTTTTTTTTTCCGCCAACATGGTTTTAGGCTTAGTATTTGAGGTTTGTTAACTTTATAAAAAAGAGTTTCAACAAGCAATTATGTCTTTATATTAATTAAAATATATTAGATTGTGTTTCTATATCTTATGCTTCTATATATGTGCTTTGTCTTTTTTAGTTTTTTCCTACATGTTTGCCATGAATATACATGTTTTGCATGCTTTTATACTCTCTAGCTAGTTCTTACCTGGATATCTAATTTAATTAAAATACTCACATTACCATAAACTAAACAATCCATAAGTTTAATTAGTCTTCTAATAATTCTAGGCAACATAATTAGCATAATTATATGGGATTCTCACCGGAAACGAGAGTGCCAAAGGCCAGGACAAAGAATTGGATCATCCCACTTGCAATTTGGGAATACTAAATTAACATTACATTAACATTGATGTTGCCTCCCAACCAATCCTAAGGCAAGCATATCTTTTGTTTCACCACAGCAAGTCTTTTTTTAGCATTTTCTGAATTTGAAGTGCACTACAACTCTAAATCCAAATTGGAAACTGAAACCATGACGTAACAGGGTGGATGTCATCAAAGAGAAATGAAGACAAGTTTAATGCGTCAATTTTCCGTGAACTCCAATTACGAGTAGTTCTGATATCTTCCATTTTATTCTGAAGATAGCAAGAGACATTTATTTTTCTCCTGATGGTGAAAGGATGCGGAATTTGCAGAAGGGTTGGAATTTGCAGAAGGGTTGGATACTGATATGGCTAGCTTGTCTTAATTTCAGGGTGATGGCAATTTAAGTTTTCTTTTCCAATGCACACTTTTTAGTGAAAGCATATGACCAAAAGTCTGTTCGGTATAACTTTTGCAAATTGATAGAGTTATTTATCAGCTTTTGATTCAGAAAAGTTCAAGTTCAACAGAATTATACATATGGGATTTGTTTACTTCTTAAATTATGAGTTACAGATTTGAGAGAGCAGTGATTTAAATTCTGATAATAAGAAAGTCACAAAGGGATTTAGGGAGGGGACATTTACAGGGTTTCAGCACCAAACATACCAACTTCATATAGGCAATTAGCATTAGCAGTTTGTTCACTTCATAAATAAAGGAATAAAGGAGTAAAAATTTGAGAGAACAGTGATTTAAATTCTGATACTAGGAAAGCAGCAAAGGGCTAAAGAGCGTCATTGCTCTCCATGACTGGCAGTATAAATTGGCAATTAGGCAGTAGCAGTTTGCCAGGGAGTGAAGAGAAATGAAGAAGAAAATGCTTGTGATGGGGCTGTCGGAATTCTGTTAATGTTTTCACTTGGGCTAACAGCATAAGCAGAGAAGCCATTGCTAAATTGCTCCACTTCCTCCCATTATTGGTGACTGCTGTTAGATTGTTATTAAATGGTTTAGTGTAAAGTAAATATATGCAGAACTAAAAAGCTTATAATAAACGAAAGGAATAATAAAATTGCAGTATAAATATATGCATAAAAGAACGGAACCACTAATGAAAGTAGAGTATTTGCTTGCTAAATTTTGGATGGTTGAAGGAAATGGAAACGTTTCTGTCAATGGTTATACCTTCTATCCTTGAGGCTAAATTGCCCGTCACTTGGTAAAAGCAAACGTGTCAACGCAAGTAACCTCTCAGTATTTTAACAACATAAAACTATATGCTTTCATAAGATAGTTAATTAAGTATAAAATATATCACCAAACTATTGATCAGTTTTACACCAATTTTTTTCTTTTAATATCAGTTTTACCATCAAATTATTTGGATTCCTCAATTAAAAACTTTTGTCAGAATCATTTAACAGAAAACAAGAAGTTTTCTGTCAAGCTTTATAAAGAAACTGTGATTGGGAATTTCAAAAACTATTTAGGGATAACATGGAGAAAACTTGTATAGTTGAAGGGTATTTGTGAGGTTCTCCTTAAATAATTTCATCAGTTTCTAATTCACTGAACTCTGCCTAAACTTGATATATAACAATAAAAAAATTAAAAAAAAAATCATCACAATCTGATCAGTGCAAAACAAGTAAAGAAGGCTATGCTGGCCAACTATTGCCATAAATCGGTGCATGAGCATTGACATGGAGCTGAAAACAATAGAAATATAAGGTACAAGAAAACACCATAAAATACCCTTTAACTGCAACAACGCTGTGATCCAACCAAGCTGCTTCATGTCCCAAATGGTTCCATTCTGTCCTAACCTTCAGTGACTACTCCATCCTTGGTCTTCAGCATTGCTTCTTCTTCTGATTTCTTTCTAGCTTCCTCCTTTGAAGCTTCAAGAGCCTCAACCAATCTCTTCAAACAAGTCTCCTCATCTTGTTCGTCAGACTTTGGCATCAAATTATCAGCAACATCAGCTGGGGACATCTTTGTCTCAACAAACAACTCTTCGATTTTCCCAAATAATTCATGCGATTCAATATCCAAATAATTCTTGGCTAGCACCTTGAATGCTTCAAAGCAGCAATATGACATTACTATATGCTTATCCATCCTCCCCCTCCTAATCAAAGCAGGATCGAGTTTGTCCACGTAATTGGTAGTGAATATAATAATCCTTTCTCCACCACAAGCAGACCAAATTCCATCAATAACGTTCAAAAGCCCTGATAAAGTAACCTTACTGCCGCTGCCGCTTTCTTCTTCTGCCTCCCTTTTCATCTTGGAAATCGGATCCTTCTCTTTGTCTGCTTCATCATCATCTTTCTCCTTCCTTTTCTTTCTCTGACCTGTAAGATCAAGCGAGCAATCAATATCCTCAATCACAATAATAGACTTTCCTTTCGTTTCAATGAGTAGCTTCCGCAACTCGCTGTTGTCCTTTATAGTTGTCAACTCCAAATCATAAACATCATAATCCAATAAATTAGCCATGGCAGCAATCATAGATGATTTTCCAGTTCCGGGAGGACCATAAAGGAGATAACCACGCTTCCAGGCCTTCCCGATTTTTGCGTAATAGTCTTTCCCTTTGCTGAACTTGATTAGGTCCTTCTTGATCTCTTCTTTCTTCGCTGTGTCCATTGCCAAAGTATCGAATGTAGAAGGATGCTCAAACACTATATTGCCCCACTTGGTAGACTTCCACCCGTGCCAGTCCTTGCTAGGATTGTTTGTGTACAGCATCCTCTGTCTGTTCTTCACTGCAATTTCCTTTCCTTTTTTCAGAACATGTTGTACATAAGACTTGGTGATGATTTCCCGATAATGTTTATGGAAAGTGAGCTTGTAATACCTCTTCTCTTCAGAGCCAGGAAACAAAGAAATGGATTCTGATTGGGGGGGAATTTTGCCTGATGCCCACCAGACCCTGACCCCGTTGAAAACATCGGTAACTTCTTCATTAGCATCCATGCTGAGGACTACAGATTGGCTGTCTTTGACAACATCAGCCTTGAGTCTCCTAGCATTCTCGGTAGAGATGGTGCCGAGATAGTTTTGAATGGCAAAGAAGGCATCGCTACGCTTGAGGCGTTCACTTGTGAATTCATGGAAAGAAATTTCGACATAAGGGTTCACAAAATTAACCACCTTCCGAAAATTTCTTTCAGCATACCAACGAATTGTATAAGGAAAAAAGTTCAAATATTTTTCAAACATGAAGAAAGCAACCGCTAGACTAGATATGGTGGCGCTTAGCTCAGTCCACATTTTTCTAGGTATCAAACTGGTGTCTTGGCTTCGATCACAATATTGAAAGTAGTGCCATATTTATAAGCTAGTGAAGTTTTTTTTTTTTTCTTATCAATTTTTTTTTTATTGAGGACTTGAAGACTTGATGATCAAGTTAGCCGACACGATAAATATTGCCCGCCTCAGTAATTCATGGAACTTATCGTTAGGGTTTATTGGAGTATCTTTATTTGTCTTTCTACCAACATAATATATATTTGTCCTTCGACACTTTACTTATTTTAATCATCATAAAGCCAAGTTGTAACATCACTCTCCATGGAAGACGCAGGGTGGTTGGCTCGATCCAGCCTCCACTTTTGACCTCTGTATGTCAAAGAATAAATTGGATAATTATATGGGATTCTCAATGGAAATGAAAGGGCCAATAGGGCAGGACAAAGAATTGGTTGACCCCACTTACAATTTGGAAATACTAAATTAAAACTACTTTAACTTTGATCGATGCATGTTGTTTGATTCACCCCAGCAAGTCTTTTTTTTAGTTTTTACTGAATTTTAAGTCGACTAAGACTCTTAATCCAAAATAATTTATCATGGTTCTTTATTTTTTATCCAAAAACATTGAAGTTAATACATGTATCATGTATTGTGATTATACAAATATTATCTAATTATCGAATTAAAAATTATTATTATTCTATATATTTATTTAATCAAAACAAGTTTATGAATGTAATTAGTCTTATTAAATTGAAGCCATATAAACAAACCAAAATTACATTCGTTGCATATTTAATTAATATATTTCATGAACATTGAGTGAAATAAAAACTTTTTAGTTGTATACAGTTTAACACCCGTTAAACTCAAATATCAACCCTCAAACTTTAATTTCTTTTTATTAAAATTTAAATTGACTTTAAAAATCATTTTTTCTTGCAGAACTACTTTTGAGAAATTTTAAAAATTAATTATAAAAAATAATAATTTGAGAATTTATTTTAAAAATCTGAAATACTTTTGCAATGAATTTTACAACAAGTTTGTAAGATTCCAAAGAATTTTGGCATGCATTTCAAAAATACAAAAACAATTTTTTTTAATATATGAAATTATAAACTTATACGCAAGACATATATATTCCTGATATTAAATAAAAAAATAGTTTAGTTTTATTTTTATATTGATATTAGAACGGTTAGGTTTTGAACCTAATAAGATAACAACCTTCTTATTGGGGAGTATTTTTCTTCAACCTTAAACATGCTAACAATTAGAAAACACAATATTTTCTTAGTTTATATCAAACAAATATACAATGCAGCTTATCTTAGGTAAGACGTATTAAAGGTGCTAATAACTTTTCTTTACGCAATTAGTTCTCTTACCCAAACTCTGAGACCAGTTAGAGTTCCTAGTAATCAAAATACGAGATGACAATTCCCTTTTTTTTTCTATTAATAAAGGAAAAGTTCCTTGTCCTTTCCACCTACATCATTTCTAATTATTCCAATCTAGGAATATGATCGCCACAATGCCACACATAAGCCACATTCACTACGGAAATATCACTCTCCAAGGAAGATGCTGGGTGGTTGGCTCCAGCCTACTCTTTTGACCTCTGTATATTATACAGAGAATAAATTGTATAATTGTAAGGGAACCTCATTGTAAATGAAAAGGCCAATAGGCCAAGACAAAGAATTGCTAACCCCAGTTGCAATGTGGCAATGCTTTATTAATATTACTTCAACTTTGATGTTGCTGCCAAAACAATCATAAAGAAAGCATACGCAAATCGTTCGATTCATCCCAGCAAGTCTTTGTTTAGTTTTTCCTGAATTTTAAGGACACCGAGACTCTTAATCCAAATTGGAAACGGAAACGACCATGATGTAATAGGGCCGATGTCATCAAAGAGAAATGATGACAGGTTTAACGCATCGATTTTGCAAGAACTCTGATTGGTAGTAGTTCTGATATCTTCCTTATTATATTCCGAAGATAGCAAGAGAAATTGTTTTTTTCCTGATGGTGTAATGATGCGGAACTTGCATTTCTTGGATACTGATATGGTCATCTTTGTCTTCTATGGCGGTGGCAGTTTAAGTGTTCTTTTCTAATGCGCACGCTTTTAGTGAAAGCATATGACCAAAAGTCTCTTCGGTATAAACTTTGAAAATTGATTGAGTTATTTATTAGCTCTTGATTATGAAAAGTTTCAAGTTCAAAAAAATTATACATATGGGATTAGATGGGATTCGTTAACTTCTTAAATTATATATGAATTACAGATTTGAGTGAGCAGTGATTTAAATTCTGATAATAGGATGTTGAATTTAAGGCAACAACAGTGGAAACAAATTGTCCGTACTTTTATTT
>Ga0325414_1005770_pt1 | contig 13096 bp, 10 predicted proteins | sample PopdelMetagenome_8_FD_206183 | JGI IMG/M metagenome (GOLD analysis project Ga0325414, IMG submission 206183) | Populus deltoides microbial communities from Bellville, Georgia, United States - Leaf-PdKOR-R3 | ecosystem: Host-associated > Plants > Phyllosphere > Phylloplane/Leaf | place: USA...
GGCAGGTTGCCCAAATTTGATCCATTTCAAAAAAAAAAAAACAAAAAAAGTGGGTCGTCTTCCAAATGACTTGTTTCTTGATTTCTACGTCTCCTTGTAAAAGTCATATGTCAATCTACTGTTTTTGAAGTTTTCAAGACTCTAAAAAAATTGCAAAAGTTCTTTCTATATCTACTTTTCTTTATAAATTTACTACACAAAGCTAACAAAAAAATGAAATTTTCCAATATCTTTGCATATTAAATATTATAAAGAGGGGGCAACTGTCATAACCTAATTTTTGACCATTTTATTACTATTATTTTATTTTCTGAAAAATGATAATGAAAAAAAATGAAAAAAATGATGATGAAAAACAAATAAAAAATGAAGAATAAATTAAAATTTGGGTTAAGGGCAACATGATTGGAAGTTTTGAGACTTAATTGAGTTTGAAATTAATTTAATTAATCAAATTAAGGGTTTAATTGGAGAATTGATAAGTTTTGAGACTTAATTGAGCTTGTAATTAACTTAATTAATCAAATCAAAGGTTTAATTGGAGAATTGAGAAGTTTTGAGACTTATTTGAGCTTGGAATTAATTGAATTAATGAAATCAGGGACTTAATTGAAGAAATACCAAAGTTTGGGGTTAATTGGGGGCAACATTGCAACAGATTAGAGTCCAAGGACTGTGTTGTAAAAGGTGACGAAATGCAGGGTTTCAATTACAATTTAACTAGGGGCTTAGTTGCAAAACTTTCAAAACTTCAAGGGGCAAAATGTAAATGGCAATTTCACATCTCAAAACGGCGCCGTTTCAAGGGACACTATTCATCTTCTTCAAACAAGAAACGGACACTGCACGATCCTCATTCCCTCATTACTCCTGCAAACAGTCGATCTCCTCTTTATTTAGAGGTGATTGCATGGCATTCTCTGGCTCTATAAAAGCTAGAGAAAGGCCATGCACGCGAGGGTGAAGAAAGGGCAAAACCGGGGGGGAAGAGAGAGAAGATAGAGAGAGTGAGCGACCGAAAAGGGGAAAACAAAAGGAAAAAACTGAGAGACAGGAGAGAAAGGGCAGAGACACAAACAAGGAAGGAAGAACGGGGAAGAAAAACTGGGAGGAGGAACACGAAAAAAAGCCAGGGGGAACCGGCAGGAGAGATAGAGAGCGACCGAGAACGGAGGGGAAAGAGAGGATAGAGGAACAAAAAAAGAGAACAAGGGGTAATTGAAACAGAAAAAACACAGGGACGAAACAGGGGATATACAGACGAAGAAGAGGGGAAAAGAATGAACAACAGTGAAAAACAAAAGGGGACGCTCTCGACCTCTTCTTCGGTGGTTCCATTTTCAGCAGCCACTGTTGTTATTGCTTGAGAAGGAACGAACAAAAAAAAACCACAGGAGCATACAACAGAGACAGAAACAGAGAAGGAGAGAAGTTAGCTTTGGCCAATCAACACATCTTCGCCATCGTCTTCATCATCAAGCTCCAGCACCAGGCAAACATTGAGAGAGACAAGGAGAACAAGAGAAGCAAAAAAAGGAAAGCAGAAGGGAAGAACATAAGCAGAGGAAAGCCACCGTGACCAGAACCATTGTTGCTATGCCTTCAGTTTCCAGAACCAGGTAAGTAAGCTTCTTTTTCCCCGCTTTTCATTTTAATTCATTTCCTACTGTGCATTCCAACTTAATCCCTTTATCTACTCATGCACGCATGATTTAGTTCACGCGTGCTTCATGTTGCCCAGCCAGGTCACTGGCTTGGGCCACTAACCAGGCCGGGCTGACTGGGTCCAGCCCAGCCCATGTGGGTTGCGCTGAGCCCAGCCCAAAAAATAAAAAAATAAAAAGCAAAACAGAAAAAAAAAATTAGAAAAAATAAAAAAATGTGTATGCATGAATAAAAATAATATAAATTTATTGGTTTATTCACTGACGCCAGAGTCTAGAATACAAATACCGGTTTAAATTTATATTATTTTTATTCGTTGTATTTTATTTTATTTAGCTAGAAAAATAAAAAAAATATGTGCATGCTTAAAAATAAATTTATTTTTTCACTAGCGCTCGAGTAGGGAATAAAAAATATTGATCTAATTTTTTTTTTTATAGCTACGTAATAATGACCAACTCTAGAGTTGGAGATATTCGTAGTTGAATATTCACTTACGCTAGAGTCAGGAATGTTGTAAGCAAATTATCATAGCATAAACTAATAAACATTTAGCAATTTAAGACAAAACTAGCAATGCAGTCTGCCTCAAGCAGAACGTTTAAGGGGTGATAATATCTTCGCTTTTACGTAATCAATTCCGAGCCATAGAATCTCTGATGACCAGTTAGGGTTCCTAGTGACCATAATACTAGGTGGCAACTCCTCAACAAGACCTTTTCCCCTAAAAGAACAAGATGCCAAAAATATGTTCTTTCCATGTAAATATTTTTTAGGGCTGCCACGATTTCGGGTGCGACATGCGAAACAGATGGTAAGATTAATTTAAATAAAATATATCGTTAAATTAAGTTGTTGTTAATATATCTTTTTTCATTATAGGCTGCGTCTCTTGGACGTGAGCCGAGCCCGATGGAGCTGTTTGTGGAGACGCACGTGTAGAGTCAAGACCGCCAAAAGGGGGCGCAACAGTTCGTTGATAACCGTGCTCAACATTTCATGGTATGTTTGTTCAACCATTTTATTTTGTAAGTTATTATGTTTATTGAATTGAATATGATGAGTACTTTTTTTATTTTCAGGAGACCTATAATAATCGGTTGAGGGAGAGATACGAGGACGATATTTTGACCCATCCAGAATTCGATCCGGATTTGTGGATGGAGGTTGGATCGTCAGGTGGACCCGATAAAAATCAGGTTTACGGGCTCTCCAACACTACGACCGACAACTTGCGGTCGACCCGTAGTGTTTCAACCGTTGGGAGCTCCCAATCAATATCGAGCTCCCAACCTAAGGAGTTTGTGGCCTTACAGCAACACATGACTCAGCTCACCGAAAAATACGATCACTTATCAGTGGAGTACGCGCAACTCAAAACGTCTCATGCAGAACAAAGAGCGGAGTCTGCACAACAAAAAGCGGCTTATGAACAGCTTCGTGAAATGGTCATGAACATGGCAACATAGAGTGGAACATGTGTGCCTAATCCTTTTTTGCTTTATAACAACCAACCTCCTCCTCCTCCTCCAACTCCATCTTTATATTAATTTGTAATAAACATTATTTACCTTTAAAATTTCATTTCATATGTCTTTTGAAACACATTTAGTTTGTAATGAATATTATTTAACTTTGATTTTTTGTTTTTTATGTTTAATATAAATTTTATTTGCATAATTAGTTTTTATTACCATTAATTTATATAATTTTATATTATATATTCTAAATAATTTTTTAAAAACAAATTTAGAAAAAACTATTACAAAGGGTTTTACCGACTGAATGAATCCATCGGTATTTAACAGTACCATTCACCGACGCATTTATAGAAGGATACATTCGGTCGCTATTTCAAACACTCATCGACAGCTTTACCGACGGACTTAATTTGTTGGCATTTGACAGTAGCTGCCACACTTACCGATGAATTTACAGACGAATATATTCAGTTGGTATCTCAAACACTCACCGACAAATTTACCAACGGTATGTATCCGTCGGTAAAGCACGATATCACTAACAAATGGTTTTTTTGTTTTTCCAACTGATATAGCGATGGAATGGGGAATCACCGATAAAAGGAATGCCGACGGACGTAATCTGTCGGTGAAGACGTTGGTAAATAAATCACCGACGAATAGCTAATCGCACACCAATGGAATATGTCCGTCGGTAAAACTATGAAATCTTGTAGTGAAAGGTCTTAATTCGACACATCTCGGCAATGGAGAATCGTATGCCCTTTGCTATAATTACCTTCACCCCCGTCATCTTCCTCTATGGCAAGTAGTTTTACAATATTACATATATTAGATTCTTGCATGGAAAACTCTATTATGCATACTATTCACTTTGATTATTCTCCTTGCTCTTACATATTAATTAGTTTTCATTATTCAATGGATTTCGTGAATCCAATAAACTTATCCAGGAGAGAGTTTCCGGATAAAAAACAAAAAGAAAAAAAATATTAAAAAAATAAACCTGGGTTATGTTATGTTTTTAAAAGAAAAATAAGTGAATTAATGCAAGATTTTAAATATTGAATTATGTTATCTTTGAATCGACCAAGATTTAATGATTGATATAAACAAAAATAAATCTTGCGCAGCTTGCACGCATGCAGGAGCTCAATCTGTGACTTTCGTCTTCACAAACAACTGTCCATACACAGTCTGGCCAGGAACTCTAACGGCTGCTGGCGGTCCGCCTTTATCTTCAACTGGCTTCACATTGGCAACGGGTGCTTCATCTTCGCTGAGTGTCCCTGTCAATTGGTCTGGCCGCTTGTGGGCCAGAACGCAATGCTCTACAGATGCCTCGGGAAAGTTTGTTTGTGCTACTGCTGACTGTGCCTCTGGTATCATAGAATGCAATGGAGCCGGCGCGATCCCACCAGCATCCTTAGCAGAATTTACTCTAAGAGTTGATGGTGGGAAAGATTTTTACGATATAAGCCTTGTTGATGGCTTTAACATCCCAATTTCGGTAACCCCGCAAGGAGGTTCTACTGGCTGCCCTTCTACAAGCTGTGCAGCTAACGTGAATGCTGCTTGTGATCCTAGTTTAGCAGTGAGAGGTTCAGATGGGAATGTGATTGCCTGCAAGAGCGCGTGTTTGGCATTTAACCAGCCGCAGTTCTGCTGCACAGGAGAGTATGATTCACCAGAAAAATGTCAACCTAACCAATATTCGATGACTTTCAAGCAGCAGTGTCCTCAAGCTTATAGTTATGCTTATGATGATAAATCGAGCACGTTTACTTGTCCTAGTGGAGGCAACTATTTGATAAAACTGTTAATAAATGCTTAGAGTTGGAGGAGAACACAATTAATAAATGTTCAATTTTTATGCTGTTGTAAATGTTTGGTAAAACTGTCGATTATCAATTATTTTCAGTTCATTGGTCAAGGTAGCAATCCTTCAACTTATATGTACTAAGTAGATGCGGTGTCGAATTCAATTTCAAAACATTGCTATTACCTTTCTTTTCGCCAGTTAACTTGTCATCAGGTGATAATCATTTTATAGGGTTTTTCACTAGCTAGTTTTAAAAATAATTTGGGTTATCTCACATATTTTTATTTGTTGTTTGTTTTTAAATTTAGCTCTTATATATATATATATATATATAATTAAATAAATGTAAGCATGCTTATTTTATAATATTTTAAAAACAAAATAAAAAAGATTTGTATGGGTAAATAATATTGTTTTATTGGTATGGACAATAATTTGATTAAATACAATTTATTCATAAAAAAAAAATTATTAAACACAACTAAGTACATGCTCCATGTTGCGATATCAAATATCATTAACGGTTTTTTTATATTTATTTATACATATAGTTATTTATTTATTTAATTAGATGCATGTAAAAGTTTTTTGAATTTTTATTGAGAACTTTTTTATGAGAAATATTTTTAAAAAATAACCTATACATTTATTTTTTTATTAAAAAATAAAATTATTTGAATCCTATCAAAACACGAGTTAAATAACTAGTATTCAGATACAAGCATAATAGCAGGACCCTCAATCATATTTCATGTATTAAAATTAAAAGAAAAGATAATACAGGGAGTGTCAATCCAAGAAAAAATAAAGCTTTTTTAATAGCTTAAAATAGTAAAATGGGTATCAATCCAAAAAAAAAAAAAAGTTCTCCATCTGGATGACGAATAATTCAGAGGTGTATGTACGGATTAAGAAAAATATTGATGAGCCCAAAGTTAATGACATTAAGAATAGTGAGGAGAACGAGTTGCTGACAGCTAAATGTGATGGTGAATTTGATAACAAAATTCTATCTCATATTATCATTGTTGTCACCTATATTTGTTGTGGTTTCTGAAAATTTTTTAAAAAATTTAAAATTTAAATTAAATATTACCGACAGAATTACCGATGAAATAATTAAAAAATATTAATATTCAATTATCCGTCAGTAATTCCGTCGCTAATGTGCCTGAATCCCTTTATTTCACAAGAGACAGACTCATTCCTTCTTCTTGTTCTTCTTCTACTTCTACTTCTTCTTCTTCTTCTTCTTCTACTTGTACTTGTAGTTCTTCTTCTTCTTCTTCATTATATGTAAAAAACATCAATGTCTATTTCTTTCTCTTCTTTTCTCTCCTCATCTCCTTCTCTTTTCCTCCATGCTCGGGGTATGTCTTCTTCTTCTTTCTTCTTTTATCCTCTTATTTTTTTAATTAATATGCTTTACAAAAAAAAAAATTTCTCTCCTTAGCTTTACTTGCAACTACATTAAGATAAGATTTTTCTTCTTTTTTCATGATTTTTTTCACTATATTTGTTTTTATTTTATTTTTAATTGTTTTTGTTCTTAATAATTGTATAAATGTTGTTGTGAGATTTTTTTTCATATGAGATCAATTTTTAGTTGATTTATTTATAGGATTTTTAAATTTTTAGCAATTGCAACTTAATTTTTTTCATATGAATTTTTTTAGTTGAATTTATTTTTTCATTTTATTTATTTGTTGCAAATTTATTTGAGTTGATTTTTTATTTTTTTTCCAAGCATTTTGAGTATATATTATACAGTGTTAATTTATGTTAATTTAATTATTTTATAATTTTATAAAATGATTTTTTTTAAAAAATATTTTTAAATAATTACTGACAGAATTACCGATGGAATTTCCATCGGTAAATCCGTTGGTAATAAAAAAAATATTATTATTGAGGGATATACCGGCGAAATGAAGCAGGTAATTTTATTTTTTATTACCGACGGCCAAAAAATTATTGATGAAAGATTCACCGACAGAGCATTTTCGTCGGTGATTTCATCGGTAAATTAATATATGTGTCTTACGCCAACAAAAAAATTTCGTTGGTAAAACTGTTAAATTTTGTAGTTTTAAATGCGCATGGTGTTGAGAAAAAAATCTAAATCTTGGTTAATGCTTGGTTTAGGAAAAACAAATTTGTTTTCATTGATTTATAACAATTAGAGTTTTTGGGATGAAATTGACCCTTGCCAATTCAAGAACCAATTTGCTCGAAAAAGGGACAAAATTGATAAAAGTGGTTGGCGCATGCGTCAAACACGCCAGCGAGTGGGGGAGGTCGTAGCACTTAGGTGTCACATTTAATAGACAACCGATCATGCCCTTCCTTGGTGTCATTTGAACCCTCTCACTGTGTTCTACCTTGTTATGTGGTAAGTGTCAACAACAAGCTTTGGGTTTGACTCTAACAACCAATTCTTCTTCTCTTTCTTTTTCTTTATTATTGTGTTGGTTGAGATTTGAGATTCAAGATTTTTTTTCCATTTCGATATTTCTTTGGGGTTATTACAATCATATAACTCAGATTGACTTTTTTTTTTCAATTTCATCCTTTAATATTAGATTGGTTGGGAATTGAGATTTATAGTTTTTTTAAATTTTCTTTCTACAGGGTTATCACGATCTTATTATCCATTTCACAAATTTTAGGGGTTAACTTTGTTTGACCTGGATTTTTTTTAAATAGATTTTTTTACAATTTCATCCTTCAACATTTGATTGGTTAGGATTTGGGCTTCATGTTATTTTTTTTAGTTTGCTTTCTATAAGTTTTACATATGCGAAGATTACCTAAAGATCAGATGTTCTTTTTAATTTTGAATATTTGCTTCAAGGATGAGTTGTCATAAAATATAAGTCGTTCAAGTGTCCAGCCTTTAATGGTAATCTACACGAACTATTAGTGAGAAATCTCTTAAACCCTTTTAGGAGAAAGGGATTGTTATACTTTAAAGTGTTAGCTATTTTCTTTTATGTTTTAGGTGTTTACATATTGTACTCCACTCATCATTTTTTCACACTTCACATAGGAAATAAGAGGCATAACATTTTATTTATAGGGGAATCTAAAAACCCTATAAATGGTAAAATATCAATTTGCCCCGTAAATATCACATATATAATTTTATGCTAATTTTAGAAGTTTATTCAATCAAGTCCCTACTTGATTTTTCTAGGTCTAGAATTGTAATTCCCTATATATATATATATTACACTCCATTCGTTAATTTATAAAACTTATTTACAATCAAGTCATACTTAATATCATCCCATTTTAATTTCTGACCAATGATTCTTATGTGTGTGAGTCATTAGATTTTCTAATAAGTTGATCCAAATATAAATCAGAATTCTAAATAAAATAAGATTAAATTAATTAATTTATTATCAATGCAACAATTAATTGATTTATATTTGAAGATCAAGTACAATGTTTAGCAACTTGTCATAATCTCTCAAATAATAGGAAAATCATAAGTTGTTTGACTTAACCTTCCAATAACTAGTTTCTTAGTGTAATTATTATCTTTTCATCAACAATATTCTGATTTCAACATTATAGGATGGAGTGTGTCTACTATGTCAAATCATGTTTGTTCTCAACACCATAGTTATTGATTCTTTAAAAAAGAATTGAAACTCTTTTCAAATCTTATTCCACCTCACACAATAATTTACAATCAATACTATTTTAGAACAGATATAACATTTTTTTTAATTTACCTAGGATGATGAATCCTCTCTTGTTTAGTTAAATACCTTCATATAGTTCATGTTGTATCTAATATCTGCCAATTTGTTACCCTTAATTAGAACAACGTGTAACTGAATCAAAACATAAGACTCTCTATATATGATAACTTAATGATATCAAGTCTAAGGATCACTTACACAACTATTACGTGAATCTTTCCATAGACACGGGTGATTTGTCCATATGAAATTCTCATGCGGGTCAGTTCAGTGTACATGTTATATGATAAACACCTACATATTAGTTCTAAGTATCCCTCATATCTCAAGTTGTAAGAACAATTTCTTCCTTTTATAAAAAAAAACATAATATGTATCAGTCATAATAGCTCTAATTAATGTTCAGTCTTAATAGAGTATTAATTAGGAATATTTATGAATAATGCTTTAATGTAATAGAAATCTCATAATTATAATAATTTTATAATTTTCTATGCAAAGCATTTTTGTCCCAATAAATTTATCTTTACTCTAAATTCATTAATCAAATATTTGATGAATATTAAAAATAAAAAAATCTTTATTAATAAATTAAATATATACACTAACATTGAGCTCATCCACCTAGATGTATTGGAAAAATAAAGGAGGCATCAATCAGTGGATATCTCTATATGGTGACATTCATCAATGACTACTCCAGGTATGTCTGGTGCATTTCATGAAAGAAAGATCTGAAACCTCGGCAAAGTTTAGAGTTTAAAAAAGAAAGTTGAAAGTGAGGTTAGCAAGAAAATAAAATATACTTTCGTACAGATAACGTGACACTTGTGAAGAACTCAATAACTATCTAAAAGTATGCAAGATTCGTCGACAGCTTACTTGTCCAGCAGCGCCCCATCAAAATAGAGTAGCGGGGAGAAAGAATAAGCACTTAGCTAAAACTTGTAGAAGTATGCTACAAGTCAAGAATGTTCCAAAGAGATTCTAAGGTGAGTGCATGAAGGCAGCTACCCATGTTATCAATAGGCTTACCTAAGCAAATCTTAGATTCACCTCGTCATGTGAGAAGTTACGAGCATGAGGGCAAAGATGAGTTACTTTAGAGTGTTTGGATATGTATGCTCTGTCTTCATACCCGATATTCTTCGAAGAAAATTAGATAAGAAAGTGATTCATTGCATATTCTTGGGTTTAAAATGTGCAAAGAAAGGGATGGAGATGTTGCAATCCCAATACCAATAAAATGTATGGTATCGGAGGAAGGTCGTGTTTGATGAAGCAACTTCCTAGTGGTCACCAGAAAAGGTGAAGGTGATAATTCCCATTGTGAAGAAGAGTCCAATTACTTATTCAAGGATATGCAACAAATACCTTGAAAAATGGAGTCTACAACATTTGATGATCAAGAAAATCCTATAATGCGAGCAAGCCCCTAGAAAACTAGTGTTCATCAAATATCTTCTAAAGAAGAGTAACCAAGATAGCAAAAGTTTAAGAACAAGGTACACCTCAGTCATAAATGAGAAAGTCAAGGAGACAACGGAAACTAAATCTAAAATATGCTAACATAACATTAGCTTTGAAAGCTTAGGTTATACAGCCTATGACTTAAGAAGAAGTATCACAGAGTGGTGAACGAAAGAAAGAAATGGATGAGGAGATCCATGCTCTAAAGGAAAATCAGGCATGAGACTCTATAAAAGGGGATCGGCTTGTCCTTTGTGACTTTGATCCCGAAGACTAAGGGGCTGAGCAGATTCTCCCAATTTCGATCGATTAGTTTGATTCATGGGTTATATAAAATAGTGGCAAAACTATTGTCCACTAGGCTCCGAAGCATTCTGCCAAATGTGATAAGTGTAAACCAGTCTGCTTTCATTGTCAGATTCTAGATGGGTTCATGATAGAAAACGAGGTTGTCCATGGTATTCGTAGCAAGAAGGACCACGAGTTTTTGCTAAAGCTAGATTTTCATAAAGCCTTCGACTCGATTTTGTGGGAGCATATCGATTCTACCATGGGCTATATGGATTTTGGCTCTCATTCGAGGAAACTGATTTTTGAATGTTTGTCAACATCTAAATTGGCCATCCTAATTAACGGCTCTCCTAGCAGAGAATTCAGTATGGAGAGGGGTCTCAGGCAAGGGGACACCCTCTCTCCTTTCCTTTTTGACATAGCAGTTCAGGGGCTAACAGTTTTATTCAATAGGGCATCGAATTCGGGTTACTTCAAAGGCTTGCAAACTTTTCCAGGACATCACATAACTCATTTGTAATATGCAGATGACACTTTGATTTTCCTGCCAAATGATTATTCCTCTCTTCTGCATGCCAAGAGGATCCTACGTTGGTTTGAGATCATTTCAAGACCGAAAGTTAATTTCTATAAAAGCTCACTTATAAGAATTAATTTGGATAACAAATACACTTCAGGTCTAGCTAACACAATTTTCTTTCGCAATGACACCTTCCCAGTCAGATACCTTGGGCTGCCTCTTGGTGCTAACCCAAATAGGCTCTCCATTTGGAAACCGGTATTGTCCACAATCAGAGCAAAGTTGAGCATATGGGAAGGAAAGTTTCTAAGCATGGCTGGGAGGAGACGTCTTATTAAATCTGTTTTAAATTCTCTACCTCTATACTACATGTCTGTTTTTACTATGCCAAAGGGCATTATAAAAGCTATATCCTCCATCAACCGTTGTTTTCTCTGGAAGGGCACCTCAATTCACATGATATTTGTAAGCTTGCTTGGCACAAGGTAATTAAGAGTAAGCCCTTTGGAGGTCTCGGGTTGGGTTCTATTCGCAGCAAAAATCTGTCTCTGATGTTTAAATGGCTTTGGAACCTTAATAAAGGAGTGGTAGGAGCTTGACAAGAACTTATCCTACGAAAGTACTGGCCATATTTTGCAAATGGTCTTCCTGTGTTTGCAGGTTCTTTATCTCTAACTTGGTGTGGCATGATATCTGCAATTTCCTTAAATCACAGCATAGCCGCTCCCCTCCAATCCAAAGTCAGGTTCAAGGTGGGTGATGGGAGAAACATCAGGTTCTAGTTTGATTTCTGGCTAGGCTACGCAGCCCCTCTCCAGTTCATGTTTCCTAGGCTTTACAACCTCTCCCTGCAGCAATCATTAAGCATTGCAGAAGTTCATAACCCAACTGATAAATCAATCAATCTTTCTTGGAGAAGACCCCTTCGATCCTGAGAGCTCTGCATGCGTGAAAGCTTGATAGCAGAAGTAGAACGTGGTCTAATCTTCTCTGATGGTGAAGACAGCAAGATTTGGAAATCCCACAGTTCCAACGTTTACACAGTCTTCTCAGGGTGCCATCTTTTTTATGGTTTTAATGTTTCAACAAACCTTCACTCCCCTGCTCTACATTGGAAAGGGTTTGCGCCTCTGAAAATAGATTTGTTCATATGGCTTCTTCTAAATAGCAGTATCTGCACAAAAGATTTCTTAACTGAGAGGAGAATCATCAATTATGAGGAAGCTCTTTGTCATTTCTGCTGTAAGGAGGTTGAGACTATACATCATCTCTTCCATCTTTGTCCTACATCATGGTCTCTCTAGGGTAGACTCTTTAGTTGGTTTGGGTGTGTAGGCTGTTTGCCAAAAGACCCAAATCATAACCTTCAGGAATGGTCCGGCCTGGTAAAAGAAAAATTTCAGTGTCAGGCAATTACCCTTCTCTGTAAAAGATTATACTGGTCAATTTGGATAGCGCGCAACCATATGATCTTTGACTCCAAAACTCCAAACTGGGATGTGATTTTTGACCACACCTTTCATCGGTTGGCCTTTTGGTTGAAGTCCTCTGTTAAAAATTTCAGCTATACAGGCTCCGATCTTTATAGAAATCCTAAATGTATCATGAACTGGACTAACTAGTTGGGGCTATAAATTCCTCGCCCTCTTTATGTTTTTAATTCCCCCCTATAATCTTCCTTATCTTGCAGCCCTCATCTTCTTAATGGGGATGCCTTATTTATAATATTCTCGAGTACTATTAAAAAAAAAAAAAGACATGAGACTCTATATAGACATGAAGCACATATCTTATAAATGGGTTTACAAGGTGAAGACATGTCCAGATGGATCGATCAAAATAATGCATTCTATAGAAGCTATGGTAAATGGATGTGAATAATGCATTCCTCCAATTTCACGGACGGCTCTAGATAGTCAATCGAATATGGTAGGCAATGGGTAGCGCTTATTCGTCTACACGTGGAGAAGCTATTTAATTGTGCAATAATAGGAGTCGACGCCGGAACCACAGTACATGAGAGGCGTGAACTGTGGGATGATCTCCTTATCTTACAAGCTGCATTTGCAACACCTATGTTCATTGTTGGGGACTTCAATGAAACTTTGCATCAATATGAAAGGAATAGTGGGTT
>Ga0325414_1005771_pt1 | contig 13095 bp, 9 predicted proteins | sample PopdelMetagenome_8_FD_206183 | JGI IMG/M metagenome (GOLD analysis project Ga0325414, IMG submission 206183) | Populus deltoides microbial communities from Bellville, Georgia, United States - Leaf-PdKOR-R3 | ecosystem: Host-associated > Plants > Phyllosphere > Phylloplane/Leaf | place: USA...
AGCTAAAAATATTATTGCCACCACTATTGACGATTCCCTTCGTCTTTCAATGCAAAAACGTGAATTGGACAGTGGTTCTTCCCATTGCTTTCATGCAATCCATAAGCATTGTCATCTTGAAGCTATCCAGCCTCAATCATATACCATATATAAACCCAATTATAAAAAGTAGGATGGGCTTGATGGTTAAAAGGCAAGCGAGTGTACATACTCAATGAGACGACACCTAGCTGCAGGAATAAAATGGATAGCAAATCTCAACGTGGATTTGCAACAGACAGTGTTCATCCTAAAATCGAACCCAACAAAACAAAAATAAAGGAATGGGCTTCCTTCAAAATTCGTTTAAAAGATTTACAGAATATTAAGAGCTTAAAAAGGTCATTTAGAAAATGTATTCTCTTTGTGAATTGCAGAAAACAGGGAGGCAGTACCAGTAAAGAATAACAAAATAAAGTTTTTTTTTTTTCCAACTACTCTGAATATGGAGATAACAAAAATCATGGTTATTGACAGATAAAGGAGTAAGATGAAGGAGATGGCAGGTCACCACATGTTTCCACATTCAAATTCTAATGCTACTCACCCTCGTATGTTCAATGATTTGATTTTTTTCATATTATTTTGAAAAGAGGATCAAGCATGTCTAGAATTAAAGTCACGTACATAGGAAAATTGTTCTGGCCAAGAGGCAAGACTTGCTCCATCAAGCCACAATATGCAAGGCCAAGAACCCATGGATAGTCAACTGTCAGTGATCCAAAAGACTGAAATCTTGTTTCTTCTGCCGCTGAATCTCTCCCCCATCCAATGTCAAACGCCACACAATTCAGCTGTCAAGCCTCTCAAAGAAGTACAAATACCCCATGTCCTTGGGGGGGTTTATGGAGGCCGCAACCTTGTTGTCGTTGAAGATTACCCATCTGCCATCTTTCAGGACGTGAGCAACATAATGTCCACAGTGGGTAGAGGTTCCCATGTGGCTCACTATCCCAAAAAGCCCGTATCCTGCATTAAGCCACATAACAAACTACTTAATGCGAATGTCCAACCGCTCAAAAGTGCTACCAAGATCAAATGCTAAACAGCTGGTCTTGATCTGAATGATCGATGTTATATGACTCAGATAAAGGAAACGATGCTATGTAGAGAAATGTATAATTTAACAGTTTTAAGAAAATAACAGCAGATGCTGGCAATCCATTGCAGACACATAATATTCCATCAAATCTAAGCTTCTGAAAACTCTAGGAATAGAAATAAAAGACTTATGTAGCACAATTTGAAGAGAACACTATTGAAAAAAAAGAAAGTTAGGTTTTGCCTTGTCCTTCCAATAGTCAAAAGTCTTTTAACATTTCAGTATGGTAACGTATCTTTAAGTTGAAAATTAAATACAACACCAAATATTTAAGGGATCTCCATTAAGGCCACTATAATGATTTCTAGTGGAAAAGAACGACTACAGAATGGAAATGCAAATAGAAAATGCACCAGGCCACGTAAGATATAAAGCATGTGCAAAGGAACAATAAACATTCCATCGAAGCAGCCATGTAAGATTCAAAACATGTGAGCATTATAAAATGCTTATGATCAATAAAGTGAAGACAAGGGTTCAAAACTCACTCCCTCTTCCGTCAGGTAATTCAGTGTCACCAGGAGTAGGTTTAGAGCTTGATGTGGAGGTGTCCATGTCAGATGAAACAGAAGCATCAGGATTGTTGAATATCCAATCTGTAGCTTTCTCAATGTCACCACCCTGGAGAGTTCCCAAAAAAAATTCATGAAATAGTTTAAGTTTCACAGTTCTTTGTACAGCAATGTTGCCAAATGTAATCCTTAAGCCTAAAAGAACAAGAAGCATATCTTTACCGATGCCTTAAGTGCCTTTCGAGCAATTTCTTCTTGAAAACCAAATGATAGTAGGGTATCAACTTTCGATTGATCAACTTCATTAACATGTGTCCCTTGGGAAACAGGAACATCTATATCTGAAAGAAGGCATGTTATCATATCAATTACAGAAACTGTATTACTGCCTCCTACATCACATCCGCAGAAGCTGGATCTCAATAGAAGCTTAGTTCCCTGACAATGAAGCATACATTTTATATACCTGGGTCATCCATGTGAGCAAGCAACCAATTCATAGCCTCTTCTACTCCAGCATTTGAGGTATTTATGGCAGCTTTCTGGCAATGTAGATGATTGAACCCCATTGAGACAAGCTGGGCAACAATATCCTCATTGGCCACAGGGTTATTTGATCCCACCTCTGCCTCAGGGACTGTGCAGTATGAAAGCATGGAAGAAGAATTAAAATAAAACTGCTCTAAATCTCTGCCCAAAACAAAAAACTGAGATAGATGACCATATACCACCATTAAATAGTGGCGACAACAACCCAAGAGCATAGGTTTCACAGATCAGAAACACAAGCATCAATCTATGCAACAATGCAACAATTTAGTCTCTATGACCGACAACTTCAATTTTGTTTCTTTTATTTATTTGTTTGTTATTTTTTGAGGGGGTTATTCAGCAGCAGAGGAACAAAAAATTGAAAAAAAAAATTACTTGAGAAAACTTGTCAGTGATTTTCTAATAATGGAAGAAATGATACAGGTCACCTTAATTCAGTTTACACCTAGTGAGCAACTAACATGCAATCTCTTGTGAACAGTTGATCAAATGATTAGTCGCAATGTCACCAGTGGAAATGCACCTCATAATTTGGTGGGAATTCTAGGTCACTCATAAAGTTCAGCCACTCACCTCTTCCCCACACCTTTTCCCTAATTTGAGAATGGAAAAAAACAATTCAAGGCATAGGGTGACAAGTATGTAACGAGCAGAGCTGTTACAGCGTTGACATATTGTGGCTTATTAGTGAGTGTTTGGGAATGCGGTAGCTTATGTTTTTGGATGTGTTTCAAAAGAGCATTTCACTTGAAAAAGCATCACATTGATGCTTTTTTAGTGCTTTTCAATGATTTTGATGTGATGATGTTAAAAATAAATAAACAAAATTGAAAAAAAAAATTATTTTGATGCATTTTCAAGTGAAAAACACCCTGCACCACATTACCAAATGCTTAGCATGTAGGATAACTTGAATGAATTAACCCGTTACATATACAAAATTTATCCTAAATTTTCCATAGAAAAAATCAAATAAAATGTAGAAGTTGGAAATTCCAAAGAGTATTGTGTACCCCCATCTGGTAACAACTCCTCCCCTGGTTGAAGGCCTTTGCTTCGCATGTAGCTGATATCTATGATATCAGGAACATCTATGTAGACATCTGAACAGATAAAAACAATCAACAATAATTATAAATCTGTATTTTAGAGACCAGCAAAGTAAGAAAAGTGTTGACGCCATCTAAAATTTACCAAGCTTTTTTGGCACCCAGCCTTCCTCCAATACAAATTTTCGCATGTGCAACACCAAATAATCAGGGAATGAAGTTAGACCAGCAGTCCTGCAGCATATATCCACAAAGGAAAAAAAAATTAGCTTTGCATCAGGGTGTCTGAACACACTAATGACATCATCATAAACCAGAGAAATATCAAAAAGCATACTTCAGTGCTGTTGTCTTAGCCTTCAAGGCAGTGCTATAGTAATCTTGTATCTCCTCTGGAGCTGAATAATTAGCAAGGCATGCTGCTAGGGGAACCCTTGGACGCACAATTTCATCACTGGACCTGAAACAACTCACTAAACTAAGACAAAATTTAAAGTAAAACAGGATTGCTAAACATTTGTACTTACACATCCTTTCCTTCAGAAATCTTTTCTGCTTTCAATTTGTGGAAGGCTTCTAGTTCTTCTGAATTCCCACATGTACACTGTTAACATATAACTCCAGGTATATGTTTCAGAGGAAGGAGATAGAACAAAGAAAAAACACCTTTATTGGTAGCTTCATGTAGGGGAATATTCAAAGAGAGAATATAGTCAAGCCTTTTATTGAACCCAACTTTTCCAGATGGACACAGGATACGTTCTTCAATTCCAAACTTGAAACTCCTTGAAGGATCCAACGCAGAACTCCCGCCATTAACACGTTCAACTTGATCAAGAAAGTGTAGGAAGAATTCCAATGCATCCTACAAATATGTGGGCATTATATTTCTCGAAATCAGTTCTTGAACAGTAACGGTTGTCTATTAGGCTCCCCACCCAACCGATATTTATTTATTTTTATTTTGCAGCTAAGACACAAAAATATTTAGTAAATTGTACCCTCTGGATGATTATAAATATTTAATCACCAAACTGACTTCCTCTCTCCTAGATTTTTTAACAAGCCTCTCTATGCTAACTATGGCATATTTGGTGAAGGTTGAATGCATTTTTCAAGGAAATGTTTCTACATGTATTTTCTTCTTTCCCAAGCATGGAAACCCATTTTTTCAAAACCTATTCTTTCGTTTTAGGATCAGACAACAATTGCAATGATCTATTTTGGATAGAGGTAGATTACAAGAATCTCACACTCCACTCCCCCCCTCCAAAACAAAAAAGCAGCACACGAGAAAATTTATCTTCATGCACCCAAAGAAAATGGTACAGATTTCTGTCAATTTATAAAATTACCGATGTCAAATTTGATATGTACAAAACCCAGTTACACTATAACTAGAGCCTTCTTATTTCTTATTTTTGTCAACCAAAAAGGGGGGAAATTAATTCATAACCTCATAATTCAAGTTGAATGATTTTCAAATAGCTCGAAGGGAAGACTTTAGAAATTTCACGATTTATATAGCTTCTTTATTATACAATTTAGAATGTTCATCTTCTAAAAGTAATTCATGCATGTGGAAAGCAACAAATTTGCAGTTTCCATTGATTCATACCTGTTGCCTCATGGAAGAAAACTCAGGATGGCTGGCAGCAATAACTGCTTTGAACATACGAGGGGGTATACCTTCCTGTTTCTATTATTTGAAGAAGGATAGAAGAAGATAAATGAAAGAGAAAATATAAGGGAAACAAAGTCAGATAAGAAAAACAACTAAGGCATATTTCTGAGCAGAAAGACAATAGGGTGTGACATATACAAGAAAATCATACGCATTGAGCTATAATCTGTGTTTTAAAAAAGGTACTAACTTAACAAGTAGCTTATATAATTAGCTGAAAATTGCATTTGAAATGAAATAATTCAGAATTTGGTAACTATATCCATGACATTCAAAAACTTAAAATTCTATAAGAATTATAACAGATTATTCATCTCATAATGCAATTTAAGATTTTTAAATCTCCAGCAACAAAATCCAGAGCTAATAAAAGAGGAAAAAGTTAAATAGAAAGCTTACGTTGGTTGTTGAGATAGCAGCATTCTGGACAACAAATAAGAAAATTGTTTATCGGGAAAAAAAAAAGTGATCTATTGTATCAAGCACATCATATTGTCCCATTTTCCATACCTCGGGTGCTGGAACCGAGTATTTGCCAGACAGCATACCATGTGCCAGCTTTGTACTGCCACATAATGAACATCAGAGATGAGTAGCAGGAATTTCGTTTTATAATTATCAAGTGAAAAATTGCATAATATTTAATCTGCTTTATACTTACAGCTGCATATTTAAGTCTACAGTTGGATCAGCAGGAGCCATCTCAAATGCCATTTTTAAGCTTTGGTTAGTGTAGTATCTGATGACATTATTGCACCAAATAATGAACAAATAAGCACAATGTCTGACCAAAAAGTGATTGGTGGATGTTTGTGCACCACATGCATGTGAATGCAGAAACATTTATATACGTATAAATATATCTATCTATGAATATCTGCATTTTTACTCATATTTAATGTGGACTAACCGTGAATTGAAGGAACGTGTTGAGAACACAACTTGCATCGTTGCTGCCATGTAGCAGCTGCCAGGAAAAAGAAAATTAGTAAACATGAAAGCCAAACAAATGCATGGTTCAAGACATCACTTGATGAAGTCCAGGGTTACCTGTTTCCAAGATTCGCAAGTCCTGTATAACTGGGTCCATGAATGAGTTCCGAATCCTGTCCACTTTCCTGAATTCGGTTCCAATCAAAGTTGGTATTCTGGTCAAGTTCCCTCTCAGCAGTAGTCATTTCAGTCTGAAAACAAGAAATTGATACTGGTAGTTGGTCAAACCTGAAGGGTGAATCATTAATGATGAGACATCATGGTATTAAATTATGTCAAAAACTGGCAAACTCAGCCAAAATGACAAAAAGATGATGTTAAATGAAAAATAATGCCTGCTCCTTGAAAGCAAGTGATGAATTGTGACAAAAATGCAGCAAACACAATGAAACATAAACCAATAGAAACACATTCCAAACCGCATATAAGACAAACCAGAGCTCTTCAGAGTTTAGTTTTACAAAGCTGCTCAAAACTTGACTAACAATCAAAATCCTCCAACTTTGTTGATGGTTTCCAAACTACAGCTGTGAATGTGAAATATTGATGACCACTAAGACATGATATTGTCAAAACATATCATTGTGGCATAAAATATATAGACCAAAAACCGATCATGTCCCCATAATGCAAATGCATATAGATGGCCATCTTTACACCATTAGTTTTCTTATTCACTGTTATCAAAAACTCTACCACCTATGAATAACAAGAACTTCCCTGTAATACTCATATCAGCATAGAATAAATATAGGTATAAATTTCCTTAAGCTTCCAAATCAAGGTTAATGTCACAAATAGTTCCATTTCATCCATCATCATAAAAGGACAGTGTGAATGGCATTAAAATTGCTTGATAATAATTAATAACATTAAAAAAAGGGTCAACCTAAATGTCAGATGTACCGCTTAATAGTTCACAGTAAACAGCACAGATGACTAACCTTTTGTAAGGCAGAAAAATCAATGCCGAAAAATGCCAAATGTTGTGCTAAAAGCGGGTCCACAACACTATCATCCTCTGGATATGAGAAAACATCTGAGCTACCACAATATGTACCCATGGTTAGTTCTGAGGTTGTGCAAAACAAATCCTCAAAGAATAATTAAGAAGAAACTGGAATGCATGGAATGTTAAACCAAAGACACTTTTTCTCTCTCTTCTTCAAATCAACAAGACAACACATCCATACAAGCAGAATTAATTATGGAAAGTCAGCAAAGCCCCAAGATTCCCAGGCTGTCTCTACCAGTCACTTGCACATTTGTGTATTGTCCATCTTAGTCTATGAGTTTTATGTGTTCCCTTCAATGTTAAAGTTAGAACTCTTTCCTTGAACTAACCATTGGGCACCATTATAACATCGATTCAGTTTGCAGAATTAATTGTCAAGCAATAATAATAAGCCTTAATTTCATCCTTCAAGATTTTCCTAAGCTACTTAATTAAAAATAAAAAATTTGGCGTAGGGAAATTTCTTCCATATTCTTGGCATAATAATGTTTAATGCATTATTTCATTAATGGTTAAGATTTCTAGGTTTTGAAGAGTTTAAGAAGAGTCCAATGTGCAGTTTGGTAAATCAAGCATAACTTTTAATCCATCCGTTTGATCAAGCTGAAATTTTAACAAAAGATTCTGAAGGCCCTGTTTTCTATTAGGTTAAAATTTCATGATGAACAAGGATCGGAAAGGTATTCAAAAAAGGCTCAGAACTTACTGTCCGGGATTGTCCTTACTTACCTTGTTGTATTTGGATTCTTTTTCATATTTAACTTAGGACTTTTAATTTAATATAATATTTTACTATTTAGAAATCCTAATTTTACTTATATGGATTCTATTAATTAGGCAAGTTTTAATTAGGAATCTTTTTCTATAAAGGATTTTAAGACTAATATAAATAGAGATATCAAGTTTTCTTTAAATTTCTCTACAACGTCAAAATTAATGCTCGGTGGCTTGGCTGCTACATTCTACAACATCCCATTTTGTTCACTTCTTTCAAATTTCATTAGAAACATAACTGAGGAATACCTAGCTGCTTTTCATGAAGGCAAATAAATCCTCCAAACATGCTGCAAGTGCATGATTAGTATATATCATCACAAAAAGTAAACTCCCAGTTTCTGTTCTTCTAATACTCCAACTTCCTAGTCTATGATTTCTAACTTTCCACAGATTGCAATTGCATTTTGTTAATAAACAATAATGCACCCACTACTTAAGTTAAAAGCTGCTCATAACATTGAATTGTGGCAAAAGTTTTACAGATAGATCCTATCATCTTCCCAAGATTACTGGACTAGGACATTTAACTTCTACAGATAAACCTTTAGAAATCAGAAGCATAGATACACTGTAGAGATTGTAAGTTTTTTGTCTTGGGTGAGGTTTTATTCTAGCAGCACCCTTTGGTGCCTGTTAGAGATGTCTGACAAAGATTTACTTATCAAATACAATAGTGCACAATCATTAATCCACTTCATATTGTTCAATATATGCTATAATTTGTCCTCAGCAATCTTCAAATCACTCATGACACTCAATTAAAGAACAGTCATCAAGCAAATGGAAGGATGCACAAATTTTCATGCGGGCAACTATCCTTTCGACCCAGCATCTAACTTCTTCCTCTTTTAGGAATCTACTCCTAGTTGAGTACACTCATCACATTGCTTAACAGTGTAGCATATACAATAACATTAAAAAAAAATGGAACCATATAATTGCTTGTAATGGTGCAAGGAGTGAATAGATACAATTTTGACTTTGTACCCTTCATTCAAAAGATGCATGATTTTGGCATTTATATGCAAGCACATAGCTAAGCAAAGAAAATTATTATATGGGAAATTTCAAATCCTTCACAATGCAAGTTGGCGTTACCTGCTGCTTCAAGATCAGCGGCAATTGTCCCAAGCTTCACAGCAAGAGGGTAGCTTGTCTCCTTGTAATGTTCAATGGCATGGTTGTTGCCTCCAGTTCCATCAAAATTCTTTCGCCCACAAAGAATCATTCCATCAGTAAGATTTAGCCACAAATTATCTTTTTTGTCACACTTGGCACATTTCCATCCAGACGGCGGGACAATAACACCATTGTCAATCTGTGGTAAATTCATTGCATATGCACTAACTTGCTTCTTATCAGCTGTCCAAGCAGCAAGTTGCTCTTTCCTCTCTGCACCTTCAGCCATTATGATAGCATCAACAGCCAACCTTACCTGCAGTATTAGGCAAACACTAGCCACAATAAGGTCTTCTTCTGGGTGGTAAAATTTTATTTATATTAAAAAACTAAAAGAAATGACTAATGAACAATAATGCACCTTCTCTGGCAACTCCACTGAAGGGAATGGAAAAGTAACATAATCAGGTAATATAACTATACTGTGAGTTTCTTCATATTGAGGTTCATTGTTGTCAAATCCCCCTTCAACACCTACAAAAAGATAATTTATATATTTGAGAGAAATGAGGGGAAGCTATATGATGGCAAGCAAAGAGGTGCTTTCAATGCTTGAAATTCTTTTTTTAAGCCAGTTCTTCTTATAAGCAATAGGGGGATCAAAACAAAAGGATCTATACCAAAGCAGCACCGCATCAAACCCGAAAGCTTAAATATTAGATTGTAAGCTTTCATTTCAATATAAATACACCTCTTACAAAATCACTCTCTAAACAATATAACAAATCCAATCAGATGCATGCTCTCTCTCCCAACAAGCTGTAGCCATTGGTGATTGCAACTCATAACCAAGTCTCAATATCGATTCCCACAATCTTCTCTAAGAACACCCCAGTGTCAATCATAAACACTAAATGATCATGAAAGCAGCAATAAAATTACATAAATATTTGATTACCTATAGCCAAAAGAGTTGGTTTCTTGGAAGGCCGATCTTCAGGGGCCACCTTCCTGGTTTGCTTTATGTGTAAATAAACAGGGTTTCCAGTCTTCTCATAATTCCAATCCACATAATCTTTCCCAAAAGCAAGAAATGTGGTCATGTCGACAAACAACCCGCCTTCAGACCTCTGATATTCATCAAAACAATATATATATATATAAGGAATTCTAAAATTGCAACGAAATAACATAAAATTAAAAAAATATACAGAATAAAATGGAAATTTATTTCTCTCACTTTCTCGGGAACCAAATAATGAATGTTTGTTTGGCATTGTGATGCAGAGTGTTTTTTTTTCTTGAAAATACATTAAAATAATTTTTTTCAGAATTTTTTATCATTTTTCACATTAACACATCAAAATCATCAAAAAGCTTAAAAAATATGATTTTTCAAGGAAAACACACTTTTAAAAATCATCCAAAAACAAAAGCTATTGACGGGGTCTAAGTACATTTGAGTGAACCACAACAACGTCACAGTAAGCAAGTAATGGGACTCAGTGAGTTATCATCTACATTAAGCAAATTTGTGGTCTTTTCGCTGAAAAATTGCAGTTTCTCGGAAAACAAGCGAAGAGCAGATGAAAAGAATACCGGAGTTTCGAAGGAGACGCAGCACTCATGCTTGTAGATGCGATTAGTTGGTTCAGGGATCCGAACCCGAGAGAGATTCGATCGGAGCAGCTCCATAGGGTTTATCGTATCGAAACGTTAATTTTTGAAGAGAATTTTAAAGAGAGCTGTCTGTGTTTTCTATTATTTATGCCTCCACGAGGAGGAGGAGGAGGAGGAGGGAAGAAAAGAGGAGAATTTGTGCTTTGCCCTAAGAAAATGCAAGGTCTAGAGTTGATTTGATTCTGATTTTGTGAGAGAGAAATGAGAAGTGAGCAGCAAGGAGAAGGGTTTTGTAGAGTAGAGAGCACACAGCACGACTTTGAGGGTGTGACTTGTGACGTGAGAGTACTTGGTGACGTGGCTGGAATTGAATTTGGATGGGTGGGTTCTTCGATTGGATTTTAACAATTGGGTCCATGATATTTGGTCCTCTGTTACTATTATTAAACTATTTCATTAAAACTTTCGGTGGAAACAACACTTTTCTTTTTCTTTTTCTTTTTCTTTTTCTTTTTTTTTTTTGGTTGGGTACTTCAAACTTTTTTTTTTTAGCATCTCAATTTTATTTAATTTTTTTTTTGTCTTTCAAACTTTTTTCATTAGCTTTTTTTTTTTTATCATGTCATTTGCTTCTTATTTAATCATTATTGTTTAGTTTTACAAAATTAACCTTCAATAAATTATGAAACAATATTTGAAATTATAAATACATGAGTCAATGTAAAATAAAAAAAATTATTAAAAAAATAATAGAAATGCAATTTTGGAGAAAGACTTAATCTATTACCAAATGCAATAATTATTCATAATGTTTTTTAAATAAAAAATTATTATTTAATTTTTTTATTTTCAAATTAATCATTTTAAATTAAATTGACTTGTAATTGGATTTGATGTTTTATTTTAATTGATTTTACATAGGGTTCTTGCAATGTTAAAAATAGATTTTGATATTGAGTTAATGCTCTATTTGGTAAGATAAAATCTAATTTTATTGATTCAAATCAATTAAAAATTTAAAGATTTAATTTTAAAATAAAATAAATATTTAGCATTTTTTCCTAAAATATAATATTTTTATCTCATTTTCATGACTCAATTGAATTTAAAGGATTTATTGTTATTCATTAAAATATATAATTCTCAATTTATTTTATTGAATATATATATATATATAAACATTTTAGTTTACATTCAAAAAACAATTATGATAAAAAAAAACATGTAAACAATATTAGCACTGTTTTTTTTTTTGACATTTCAGCTTTTAAATTTTATTATTTTAGCGTTTGTATATCTCAGGTCTATTTATTTTTATATTTTAAAAGTGTTATTAAAAAAAATTAAAATTTTTAAAATAAATTACTTCAAATTAATATTTTTTGATGTTTTTATATTATTTTAATATACTAATATAAAAAATAATTTTTAAAAAATAAAAATAAAAATATTATTTTAATATATTTTCAAATAAAAAATATTTTAAAAAATATTCATACCAAACAACCGATACTTTCAATCCTGATTTAAGTAAAAGAAACTTGATGAAGCGCAAATTTGTTTAAATTTGAGAGACATTTTCTTTTCTTTTTTCCTTAACGGGGATAGAAACAAAAAGGTGGTCTCATATAGGAAATTTCCCTCTCATTGTTTTTTTTTTTTTTCAATCTCGGATTTATTTGACCTTGTGGCTCACCATATGTTTTTAAGAAAATAGTTTTAAATTAATTTTTATATATTTTTGAATCATTTTGATATATTAATATTAAAAATATTATTTTAATATATTTATAAATAAAAAAACACTTAAAAAAATATGTTACCTTTTCTAATAAACCCTTCTAACTATTAAAAAAAAATCCAATCACCTCAAATTTTTATTTCCTCCACTTTATCTTCTCTCGTCACAATGTAAAAGTTTACCAGTAAAGTGTTTTAAAATGCTCTTTTTTTTTTTTTGAGAAAAACGAGAGAAAAGAAAAGGGATAAAGGAAAAAGGACAATCTTGAAGGTATTTTTTTTACTCATTTATGAAGAAATGGGATGAAAGTGAAGGGATAAAAATTTAAAAAAAATTATTTTCATAAGCCAACATAATCCGATTATAGAAAATTATTTATTTAATTCACTCTTCATCATAAATCAAATAAATTTTTTAATATACTAATATAAAAAGATATTTTAATATATTTTTAAATAAAAAATTACTTTTTAAGAGCACTTTATATATAATATATGACACACTTTTAGTATACAATGAACTCTACTTATTTTAAACTAGTCTAATCACCATGCAGCACATTAATATCAACAATTCTATAGCATAAAGTATATACTTTATATGGAATCCAATGATAATTTGAATGGAGTCTTAATAGAAAATTGATGATACACAAACCATAGGTTATAGGTTTGGGAACCCTAAAAAAATTTAATTACTTTCTCTAACTTTATTTTGTCCATTTCCACATATTTTTCCTTTTCCATTTATAGTCTATATGTTTTTTAAAATAAATAAAATAAAAAACATGTTTGGTTGAATAATTATGTTTATTTTCTCCGTGAATGATTTTAAAAAGCTAAAATAGATTTTTGCAAATAGTATAAAATGGATTTCAATTCTAATTCTTTTT
>Ga0325414_1005772_pt1 | contig 13095 bp, 9 predicted proteins | sample PopdelMetagenome_8_FD_206183 | JGI IMG/M metagenome (GOLD analysis project Ga0325414, IMG submission 206183) | Populus deltoides microbial communities from Bellville, Georgia, United States - Leaf-PdKOR-R3 | ecosystem: Host-associated > Plants > Phyllosphere > Phylloplane/Leaf | place: USA...
TTGAATGGGCATATATTACTTGTGACTTTGCAGGCTAACCCCGACTACAAAGGTGTATGCCACGTTGCACTTGCCCAAGAAGGTCATTGCAGACCTGGAGAGGTGCAGTTTTTTACTCTCATTGAGCAGTCAAATTTATCATTTATATTCAAGAAAGCCAGTAATCATTAATTATGACCTTCAGGTACTGTTAGGAACAGATTCACATACATGTACTGCTGGAGCATTTGGCCAATTTGCAACTGGAATTGGAAACACTGATGCTGGTTTCGTATTAGGCACTGGGAAGCTCCTGCTCAAGGTCAGAAAAGTTGATCCTTTATGTTGCATCCTTATTTTCATGCTGAATAGGATTCATGGAATATCTGGTTTAGGTGCTTTCTTCAGATGAGATTTCTTTTTCTTTCTGGTCTCTGTTGGATAGCATAAAATCATCCATGATTTTATAGACTGCTTTTGCAAAGCTTGTTCTACTTTTAGAATGAGGTTTGGTGACCTTGGATAGCATTTGCATCAAGGATTAATCTACGCGGGTTCAAGCTATTATTACTCGCTCAATTTGTTACAAACATATCCACCAAACCTTTTGTTCCCTCGGAAAGGAGTAATCGCCAATTTTGACCTGAAATTAGAATTTTCAAGATGTCTCTGCAGTCTGCCAAAACATGTAAATTGCATCTTGTGAAATTTCCAAATTTGTGCATGTGATGGTTCCAGAGTGGCCAGCTGGCAATCAGTACAATGAACTAGATTTAAATATGTAAAGAAACTAGGTTCTGAAAGGGTGATTTTTACCAACTTATAAATACATCATGAATAACCTTATTTTTTCAACAGAGCGACATTTCTACAAATTTATGTTCTCTTCTGGATTGAATTGATTGTGGTATTGCCAGCTTTATTTGCCTGTGATTTCCTACTTCTTAAATTTGCAGGTGCCCCCAACTCTGAAATTTGTAATAGATGGTGAAATGCCTGATTATTTGCTAGCAAAGGATTTGATTCTGCAAGTAAGTTTAATCGGTTCTGATGCATTTGTTTCCTCTAAGCTGCCACAAACACAGTTAAAAATATTAACTTTCATTTTTTGTATCAATTGTGTGATGTTTATTGTCACCCTGCAGATTATTGGTGAAATATCTGTTGCTGGTGCCACATATAAATCGATGGAGTTTGTTGGCACAACTGTTGAAAGTTTAACTGTGAGTAACCTTGGTATCTAATCGAGCAGTATTTGGTCCTCCATGCTCTATCTGTGCTAGTTAATTGCACTTCAATTTATTTCTTTTGATTTTTCTGATTGTCTGTCTTGGATATAGATGGAAGAACGGATGACACTGTGCAACATGGTTATTGAAGCTGGGGGGAAGAATGGTGTTGTCCCTGCTGACAGTACTACATTCAAGTACCTTGAGGTTTGCCTTGATGATTTTTAGATGGACCATGCAGCATTGCTTAGGTTTTCTGTGTTTTTCATTATAGATGATATTTTCTCTTGCATGATACAGAGCTGTTTTGCCTAGCAAGAATTTAGAATGTTTTCTTTTGTTGCTCACAGGATAAAACGTCCCTGCCCTATGAACCAGTTTATAGCGATGCACAAGCAAGGTAGGTGTGTTTTAACTAAAATGGTTGCCAAGTAACTTTATTTGGTTTTTTGATGACTCTAAAACGGGATCTGTAAAAATAAATCAAATGTTCACACGTACGGGGAAATGGTCATATATTAAAATCCTGTTCAGATTTTGGATCAATTTTGCTATAATTAGGTTCAATCATTAAACTGCAAAAGTCGAAAGTAATCAAATTTCCTAACTGGAGATTATAGATAACTAAAATCGTGGCATTGAACACTTGTAGACTGCCTTGACATTTTGTTATTTTAAGGTTGTCTTTAGCCGTATCTTACTTCAGGTAGTAAGTGCTATAATTTGGTCATCTGGAATCTTATACTGATCTGAAAAAACTCAAAGGTCAATTAACGTTGTTATTTTTCCCTTGGGACCATGATTTTAACTTTATTACTGTAATAGGCAGTCACTGCTAGAATATTGTTAAGTTGTTTCTATGTGTTGAGTTTGTTTTCATTTATAGTGATGACACATTTCTTTGGCTTCTAGATTTCTCACAGAGTATAGATTTGATGTCACAAAATTAGAGCCGTTGGTCGCAAAGGTGGGTGATTTATTTATGTTGAGTTTTTAATCTCTTCCTTTTTAAGAAAAGAAATTTGCAGTGGGGGACCAAAACTTCTTTGGATTGATTCTCTTACAAAAGCTGCTGTTATCTTTTAGTTCTTGGAGATTGCTCTGTTTACCATTTAAGGATTGGTGTGTTAGAGAATAAAATAAATCATATCTTGGGTCCATATATTTTTGCAGCCTCATTCTCCTGACAATCGTGCTTTAGCAAGAGAATGCAAAGATGTCAAAATTGACAGGGTATACATTGGATCTTGTACTGGCGGAAAAACAGAAGACTTTATGGCTGCGGCCAAAGTTTTTCTAGCTTCTGTAAGTGCCATAATCTATTTTACTTATTTTTATTGATGTTATTGCTGCTGGACCGCTATTTCAATGCAGCTCAAAGTTAATAGAACAGCAATCAAGGAAGAAAATTAGATGTTATTTTTATTATAATTTCAATTTGTTCTGGTAGGACTCCGACTTGCGTGGGCCTTTTTTTCCATGTTCAGTAGAAGTATAAATTGTATCAATTCCTTAGGTTGATATTGATTCCTAAATTAGCTGGGTTAATTTCTACGGGTATCGGGTATCTTTATTAGGATTGTATTCATAAATCTGTGCTGTTCCTACTTTGATTATCTGGTAAGTTTGTTGAATGTAGAATCTTCTAGGAAGAGTCTTTTCTTGAGTTCTAAGTTAGCCACTAATGGCACATACTAATTTGTAGTCTTGATCATAGAAGACTAAGGAAACTTTGAGCCTATAAACAACCCTTCATGTACTGATTTCTAAAATCTAACCGTTTCAAGGGCTAGCAAGCTTTTCTCTGCCCTCCATCTACAAAAACTTGAACCTATTCTTCCTCCATAGCGTACTCATTTCTGGTCTGGATATCATTCTTCCTTCAAACTTATTTCTGCTTGCTAATTTGGATGGTCATCTATGGTTAACTGCGTCTGCAGCATGCTGATGTGCGCGGGAACAATTGATAGGAGTTAATAGTTATGCTCTTTTGATTTTAGGGTGGTGTGGCAGTTTTGTCTTTGTTGCAAATATTTGACTCCTTTTTACCCTGACATTTGGTTTCATCCCCTCTTCTTGGACTTAATTTATCCTTCGCTTTTCTCCAGGGTAAAAAGGTCAGAGTTCCCACATTCCTCGTCCCTGCTACCGGAAAGGTTTGCGATGCTGATTAACTATGTCTTTATATGAGGATTGATTGTAGAGACTTAGTTGTACATTTGATATGGCATATTCATATCCTAAAATCTACAGGTTTGGATGGACTTGTATACTCTCCCAGTACCAGGATCTGGAGGCAAGACTTGCTCCCAGATTTTTGAAGAAGCTGGTTGCGACACACCTGCAAATCCTTCTTGTGGTGCCTGTATGGGAGGCCCCAGAGACACTTATGCACGCATGAATAAGCCTGTAGTAAGTCAATTTTCTTTACCTACTGGTATATCTTAGTAACACGCTGTTCCGCCTTCATAGAGTTTGTTTGTGGTTCCAGCTATAAGCCTTGGAACGCAGTGTGTGGTAGAATTGCATGAGCAGTTCCATGATCAAAATCTGGAATTCCTCTTGCTTCCAGGTTCTAATTACCTCAGTATCTAGTCCATCACCTCAGCCTCAAAATAAATGTGCTTTGTCTGTTCTAGTCCCATTTGTGGTGGCTACCATAATGGAGTTGCATTTTTTTCAACAGATTATACAAATTCTGAAAACATGAGGCTATGCTGGACCACGTTTCTAATCAGAGAAGTATGTAGGATTTGAAATGGGATGGAGACTAGTAATTATAGGGTCTTCTTTGGCATATTAAGCTGACTTGGAAGAATATTATCTGATTACAACACTCGTAAACTCTCGAAAAAAAGCTCTATCTGGTTATTGGCTCGGGTAGGCCTTATTTGATTCCAAAGGAAATGCTGAAAGTAGCGTTGTTCCCTTCTCTTTCCCTCAAATCATCCTGAACTAGATTGTTGGGCTGTTCGATATATAAATCTAGTTGATGATTATTTGGCCAGTCCACTAGAAATTACCCGTATGCATCATTAATAATTCTCTGCCATGTGTGCTTCTGCATTGTATGTTCACTGGGAAAAGATTAAGGGAGGCGTTAATGATGTTCATATATACTGTTAACTGCTGTGAGGGCTTTGTCGTTGCAGGTCTGTGTATCGACAACAAATAGGAACTTCCCTGGTCGGATGGGACACAAGGAAGGCCAGATATATCTTGCTTCTCCATACACGGCAGCAGCATCTGCTTTGACTGGTTTTGTTACTGATCCAAGAGAGTTCTTGCAGTAGGCTTTTTGATGTCATGTTACTTTGTGCATCAAATCTATTGCAACTTAATAGCAAGGGAGAACAAATATTCGGCCCTATTCCAGGGTCTGAATTTCTAGCATGTGCAGTCGTTACAATATCACACTTTTAACCATTTTGAAGAATTCCTGTGCAAGATTGTAGCACAGATGAGATATGTTGCTTACAACGGAACTTCACCCAACTTTACTTTGAGCAACTGTTGTGAGTATTTGTGAATAGCAAAGTAAAAGATCTCCAGGATGATCCCTGAATAGCAGGCAAGGAGATGAGTAATAATCAGGGATAAGGCCGAAGCACCAGGATGAGAATAGAATTGTGATACAGACCAAAAAAATATTTGAAACCTAATAATAAATAAAAGAAGCAGCTAAGAAGAAAAAGCCAAAGATCTCTTAATGATTTGACCTACCCTATGATAATACAAATGCTTAAACAATATCTAAGGTCTAATATCCCCATCAATTCTTTTTGGGTTAGAAGAACTTGATCCCGTTGAGTATAGGTTAAGGCAGCTTCGATAACACTCCTAAATATAAGGATCATGTTGTCTCTCTGATAATTCAAATATAGTCTGAATTTGATCGCCTAGCTTATATACTTAGATTCGTTAAAGTTTACCATCCTAGTAAAAATAACTTGTGCATTCAAAGTAGTGTTAATATATTCTTTTCGTGCTAAAGATAAGGATAATAGGGCAAGGGTTTCAAAATGATCATTAGAAATATGCTGTCGTGTTTTATATATAACGAGCTTCTTCATGTCAAAAATAAAGCTAATATTGAATTTAAGTGGCAGTTTAATGACATGATTATTTGATTTAATCATTTGCAATACTTTGAATGGTCTAGCGCAACTCACTTGCAATTTATGACTGGAATTCAAAAGATATCATTTAGGTCTAATCTATATCATGAAATAATCTTCATCATTAAATGCATCATGATACTTATGTAAATTAGCTCGAAATTTATATTGTTCGTACTTACTTGAATATGTTTTATTATCTCGATATGAAAATTATTAACTCTACTTATAAAAGACTTAGCTAAATCAGATATTTTAAAGTGAGGAAACATAAAAAAAAAAGATCTACAGGCTTTCTATGTTCATAACTATAAATATTATATGATTGGGGATGTAGAGAAAAATAAACACTATTAAAATTCTTAATAAATATAATTTGGACATAATCTAATAAATTAAAAAAGACCTAGGTAGGCGTGGAACTCTATAAATAAAATCTAATTAATAAACTTGGGTTAAATTTAACAACATATGAATAGGGGGTGGGTTTGGGTCAGATTATACCTCCTCCTTTCCCATCTCAGGTTGATTGAATTCCGGGAGGAGGAAAAAAAAATATTCCCATAGGATTTGGATAGGTTCAAATATTGAATTTTTATTTTTCTTTATAATTCCAGTTAATACACAATGAAAAAAAAAATTAACTCCATATGAAAATTAAACGGAACTTATATATATATATATATATATATATATATATAAACAATTTAAATGTATATATATAATCGGGTTTGAGTTTTAGACAAAGGGAAGACATATTCATTGCTCCCATCCGTTTTTGTCAACCAGAGGAAAATGCCCTTGTCTCTATCTGATTATCATTTTTACTGTCTCAGATTTGTATCCTACACTCATTCATTTCATGACCATGTTACAGGTTTGATGTTTTTTTTTCCTGCACTTCAGTGCAATTACCAGATGGTGGAGCAATCTGCACTGTGCTGTAAAAGTTGGCAAGAATGCATCATCTTGTTAATATACACAAGCACTCAATTTAAATGTCTCTGCTGTCAATGGACATACATCATTGTTACTTGACTCTCTTCCACCCATTAAGGCATTCCAAAGATTGCAGTGGAGCCGTTAGTATTACTGGAAAGCTTTCCAGCTGAAGGGTTCCAAGACTTATTATTACTCATGTTTTGGTTAAGGCTTTCCATGTATGGCAAGGTTTGGGAGACAAGAAGTGAAAGAATAGACCTTGGATGGTGGATAAGTGATTTACATGCTCATGGCTGATTGAGAAAAGGTTAAAATGAGACCATCAGCCTTTTCCGTGAATACAAGTGATCTTTTCACTTTACTTTGCAAGATGTGGGAACCAGCAAGAAAATCCTCAGAACTGTGCAAAGAAAGTTAAGGAAGAGCTCCTAGGCATGAGGCCTTTCAATGATGAGGGTTTTCATGAACAGTAGCAGTATACAGTTGCCTAAATCAATTACTACTATAAAGAATGTCAGTATGCTAAAAATCAAAATGTAGTAATCTGCAGTCAAAATCAAAATGATTGCATAATCTTAGACACCAAGTTTGTCTTAATATCTCTTAACCCGGATTTCACTTATTGGCTTATATGCACTTGAACCCAGGTCCTTTTGTTATAATTATTTTCTGTTTTCTTTCAAAAAAGATGAAGAAAAAAAAGAAACAAATTACTCCATCAATTTGTTCCTGCCTAAAGTTTCTTATGGAATCATATGTTTCACCTCAAACAAGAGAAGTTTAACCATGTTCTTCGGTCATCTTCTGGTGAAGCACCAGTTGCAGCATTGTATTGTTTACATGAAAGTCAGACTTGCCAAAGGAAAAGACTAAATTTGCATCATGTATTTTATTACCAGGTAAAATTCACCTCACTGATCAAGTAAAAAATATCATCTTTCTTTGACCATTGTCCTCTCTTGTCAACTTTCCATATTGACACACAATTCCAACCACTTACTCTTAGCCACCCTCTTAATTTCTGCCAAAACTGATACAGTTTGTACAAGGTAAGATTTAATGATCAGCCCATCAGGATAGAATCTCCAGGTGCAACTGCAAGATGAACAACTCATCGGTACACCATATGCCATAGTTTAGTGCATCTGGATTGTTGTGGCAAGCCAAAACTAGTTGTGGCAGACATCACATATCTGGAGCGTTGCTTGAAAGAAGATGACAAATCAGAGATATAATCTGTTACGTAATCGGAAAACCCATGAGAAGGGAATTTCATTTGATGGCCGGCCTTTGAACTATCAGAATTGCGTTTTCGATATTTAATGGTGTCGAAGGTTTAACCATTAAGTACCATAGTTGCACCATAATAAGAAGGTTAGAACAACTTCAAGAGTAACGTTTTAGTGACGAGAAGATAGAATCAATCAATGCAATTATGCCAAGCCGCAGGCATACAATCAATGGATTAAAGTATAAATATTTTAAAGACACGGCCAACCGATACCATGAAAAATTTCAAGCTTCAAACCACACAACACTAAACTGAGTCCACTAGATTGCAGAGAACTCCACTCTAGATATCAAGTACTCCCATATTTACAGTATGAGAAGCAGTCAAGCGTTCGATGCCAGTATGGCAGCAGCACCTTATAAGATGAAAAGAAAAGAAGCTAAACTGAATATCGCCTACAAAAACAAGCTAGAACCAGATACTGGTTCGACAAAAACATGGAAAAGCAGTAAAAAGAAGGAACAATCTTTGCCAAATATTCTGATTCATCAACTTCTCTACTTTGTCTTTTGTTTTTAAGCAGTGAGTGTCTCCGTATTGCTGGAGTTCAAAATGCTGTGGCAGATGTGACTAAACAGGCTTTATTCTTTGTTTCTCATTCCTATCCTGGAATCTTGGAGCTGCAATTAATTAAGAAGTTTTAGAGTGTTAAGAGAAGCAAAAATAAGTGAGAAAACTAGCAAGCGGACACAGTACAGTTGATTGAAAATTTTGCATACCAAGTCCATTGGCCTCCGAGGTCCTCATGATCCTAAGCCTTTTTACTGAGTTGAGGAACATCCTGAAAAAACAATGAAAAGGAAACCATGAGAATTAGAAATTTAGTGCTTGAACTATGCAATGTTTCCCTAATTAGCAGGAAAGGGTAATGGAGGTTGCTCAAGAGCTCAACATTCTCTCCGTCAACCTGGTTAAACAACTGAGAACTGATGAGACCAAATACAATATACAGCAGATGGAATTTGGGTCCATCAGTGTGAAAACGATATGTTACAGATAATGTTATGGACACAGGAATAGTGCACATCACTAAGCTTAGCATGTTGTGTGAGGCAGGATTAGTAAGCCATCCAAGCAGATAGCTTATTTTCTGCTCCTCACTGATTGTCTCAATTGACAAGGTCGCCAAGAAACATTGACACATGCACACCTGCCTGTTCACCCACCCCATCACCTGCTCCTCTCATCTCTCCTACTTAGTAATGTGATTTTATTTTTAATGGAAGTTGCATACCCCCACGGAACATCTCCCACAAGCATCCAATCTCCCTCTTTATCTTCATAAGTGAGTACGAACTCGGACAATCCATCCAATAACTTGGAGGGCTTCGTTACTTGCCGCTTCTCGCCACCTGATATTTTATACACAAGCAGCAAGTTAGCATAAGGATATATCAAAATAGCACAGTAAGATATACTGAAACATAAGTAACCAAACCAGTTTTCTTTTGTTTTTGAAGCAATCCAACTAGTAACATTCTGTACTGATTGTCATTTGCAATGGAAATTATACCAAGTTCATCACAAAGACTTTATCAGGAAGGGAATCTGTAATATTCATATAATTTGCATTGCAATTTAAGGAAAGAAATCTATGGTGGGAAATAAAAGATCAAATCCAAGATTCTGTCAGATTTTGAAATTAAAATAGAGAAAGAAAGGCCGCGGACTCACCAATGGAATTGATAGTTGTGGCGGACCTGAAAAACATTTCCTCCAATGCTTGGGCTAATGTCTCATAGCAAGCATGAGCATTCAAATCTACCTTCCTTCCAATTGGAATCCCATCCATATTCACCTTGACAAATCCAAGATGCCCCTTTTCATTACTAGGAGCACTGGTCTTGTTACCATTACAGATTTTCTTCTTCAAATTATCCTTAGATATATCCTTCTCACCAATTCCCTTATCTTCTTCAGCTCTTGCAGCCTTTGCTTGGTTCACCAAGCTATTCATCCGATAAGCCCTTATAGGAGGCCACCCCACAACCTGACTGCTCCCAGAAAGCAAGTTGATATAATCAGAAAATCAAACCATCAAAGGAGAAATTAATGAATCAAGATGAGAAAAGATAAAGTTCGCACAGATAAATCACTTCCCTATAAGAAGGCAAGATATACTAACAGAAACAAATTTCAAATTTTTCTTTCATGTCCCTAAACATAGATAAATTAAGGAAACGTTGGCAAATAAATGTTCAAGAAATTATCATTGATCAACAAACAAACGGATACAGGGGAAAACAAGGGATAATACAAAACATCAAGCTTTAATACTGCAAAATGAAGAATCAAACCGTTTATAGAACAACTTGCTTAACAAGATATAGAAGCAAGCAACGGAGAAAAGATAAGGAAGACTTGAAACTTTATGCACATATGTCTAGTTCTATGATAAGGTGGTAAAAAAAAAGATTGCTAATCATGCTTAGTTAATAAAGGAATCCAGAACCCCCTTCGGCCAGGAAACAAAAGGTACTTGCAGACATAACGACTACATATAATCACCAGGAAAGAAAATTGTAGCAAAATATTCAAATTTCTAACTGTTTCTAGTAACCGAACAAAGCAGATGAAAGAAATTTGAAGAATATTAACAAAAAATAAAGAATGGGGTCGCCACCTTCCAGCAGTAGGGGATCCACCCTCATGGGAGACCGAGTCAGCAGCTCTCTTAGTCCCAGAAACAGCACCAACAACGCAAGCAGAAGATATAGACGTGTTGTTGTTAGGCCTTTGAGGCTGGGAGACCACCGAAGGAAAGTCCTTGGCAGTCAAGATTCTGCCACGCTCACCCCGTGCATTTGCCTTACCCTTCCCTCCACCACCACCACGACCACCACTACCAAGACTCAGCCCCAGCTCCAGCTCAGCTTCCACTGGATATGAACTTGCCTCAGCCTCCACCACCTCCACTTTTGACATTGTGGAGTCATTTGTGGAGGCCCCGGAAGAGCCACCGCCACCACCGAGTGAACCAAGCCCACCTGCCATCATAAAGATACACTCTTTGTGCTCGTGGTTAAATAAGTTTTTTTTTGTTTTAGAACTAAGAAACCAGAGAGGGAGAGAATGCGTTCCGGTATAGGAGAGGAGAAAAATACTAGGATTGCTTGTGGTCCAGGAATGAAGAGGGAAAGCAAGGGAAGGTAAGTTGTAGCTAGCTAGGGGAGGAAGGAAGGTGGTGGAGGGAGTGATGACTGTGGGACCCTTATGTCTGGTAGTGCGCCAGGCACTCTCAAATCTCAATACAGGTCCACAACACACACAGTCAATTTTTCTTGGCATGATCATCATGTCTCTTTAGAATCTGGTTTTCTCTGTAGGTACGCAAAATTAAATGAAAAATTCCCACCCAAAATATATATAAACACATTTGGATTAATTTTAAAAATATATATATATAAATATTAATACTGTAGAAATTTTGTTAACTATTATTAAATTTGTATAAGCAAGTCAATTTTAAAAAACTTAATAACTTTTAAAAAAATTAAGATGATAATTTTTTAAAGAATATATTGAGACAATAACATATTGGATCGATAACAATCCCCTAATAACCTGGATTATAAACTCTATTTGGTTTCATAGCATTTTTTATAAAAAAATTTACTTGATTATATAATAAAAATATATGCTTATAAAAATTAAGCAACAACCTAAAAATAAACATTCATTTTAGATAGTAATAACCTTATAGAGAACAAATAAAAATAGTAGAGAACAAACAAAAATAAATCATGTAGTATATTGGCCAACCAATCTAATATCAAAAGACGTAATTGAAAAAAAATAAAAAAAAAACATATTTGATTGATGGCTAAACTTGTCAAACCAGTGAATCAGGTAACTCGAGCTATCATGTTAAACTTGTGAATCGAGTTATGGACTCCACTAGGATTATAATATGTTTTTTTTCTAAACTATTTTTTATTTAACCATATGACAACAAAATAAACAATCATAAAATCAAACACCAATCTAATACTAAAATATTTTTTTAGACCATGATAACATTATAAAAAGAGAAACAAAACCAAATATAAATCTAAATTCTCAATTAATCCAACATCTAATGATGAAATAAAAATAAAATAAACTCGTCAGCCCCATTAACCAAATCAAACAATCAAACATGTGAACAGGTCCATGGATTTTATAAAATTTAATAATATAACTTTTCTCTTAAACTAATTTTTTTTAACTATAGAATAAAAAAAATATGATAGAAAAAATAGGAGTAAAGTTCACTTAATTTTTTTTAAAAAAATCATCCTACTAAACCTGTAAATTAAAGCAATTTAGATTATCCTGACAAACTTACAAATCACTTTAAATTTGTAGAAAAGGGGAAAAATAAAAAAACACAAGGATTGAAGTAGAAATATATATATATAAAAAAGACTTATACTTTTCTAGAAGAGAGAGAGAGAAGAAAGGGGAAAATAATTATCAGCGACAAACTACTTATCATTTATCACCACATGCACGCCAATAAAAAAGAAACACGATAACACTTAAAGTTCTAATTTTTATGACATTGGATGAATAAGTAATTTATCTGTTTTTCTTTTTAATGACAAATAGATTATCTAACAGTGACCAATAAATCATTAAAAAAATATTAAAATGACACAACTCCACAAATTCTTTTTAAAAAAACCTAAATGATAGAGTAGTAATTTTAATATAGTAATTCACAATAATATATGTCTCGTGTTATGGTGAAAAACTCACAACCTATATATTGTTAACATATAAACAACTTTTTAGACTCTTTAATTCCTTGTTTCACGTTTGATCTTGGTTAGGCTATGATTATTTTCTTGAAGTGCGATGAAATTTCCTAGGTTTTTTAATATATTCCAATACTTTGATAAAAGCCCTTTCATGTTAAAAAAAATGAAACTTTTTTTCTTCAAAATACCCTTGATTATTATGTATATAAAAATGATAGTTGAATTAAAAAAAAAAGGCAGAAACTAGAGAAAGAATATATGTAGAAAGGGACCGGATAAAATTTATTTTTCAATTTGTTTTGAATTTTTAAATTATGTTTCTTTTTAATACTTGACAAGGGCTTTTTTATTATTATTTTTTTGTATAAAAGGGAATATCTTGGTGTTTTTATCATGTCACTTCAAGGAAATTATTATAACTTATCCATTATTCTTTTAATAGTAAAAAACCTCAAAATGTGTCTTTTTAAAAGAGGCTGGAATATTATAAAAATAAAAATATTATCCACGATATCTACTTTTGTGGATTCATCAATTAATTAATAAAACAATATCTTTTTCCTTGTAGGAGCCGTCCTAAAAGTTCAGGACTGGTTCTTGAACATACCCTTTGTTCTGGAAAGAAATCTATTTTTCTTTATATATATATATATAAAATCACTAACCACGTAATTATTGCATCCGGCCCTCTCGTTCCCAATAGAATTTATAATAAACCACATAGCAATTATATAATTACAACTCAAAACATTGCAAAACACACCACCATTTTCAAAACCTAATAGAATTACAAT
>Ga0325414_1005773_pt1 | contig 13092 bp, 6 predicted proteins | sample PopdelMetagenome_8_FD_206183 | JGI IMG/M metagenome (GOLD analysis project Ga0325414, IMG submission 206183) | Populus deltoides microbial communities from Bellville, Georgia, United States - Leaf-PdKOR-R3 | ecosystem: Host-associated > Plants > Phyllosphere > Phylloplane/Leaf | place: USA...
AAAACCTAAATAGAGAGAAAAAAGGGGAAAAAAAAGAGTGTTTGAGTTGGAAAAAAATGGAGTTTGTATGAGCTAGGATGTAAAAAAAAAGAAGAAAAAGAGAAAGAAAAAAAGAAGAAAAAAAACAAGTTTTCCGATCAAAATTTAGGGAGAAAAACCACCAAAACCCCCCCTCTTCACTATAAGCCTTCTTATTTGCTACTAGTAACACCCCTAACACCTGTCCCTTGTCTGAAACTACTTTGACGTAAGCTCTAATCTCTTTTCCTTCTTCTCTTCTCTTCTCGCGAGATTGCACAAGTTTACTATTATTTTTTTTAAATGCATATTATACTATTCATCCATGTATTTTTTTTTATCAACTTTACATTTACATTATCTTTCTTTTTTAAAAGTGTGCTTTCGCCTATTTATACACACATATGTGTGTAAAAATTCTTTTTTGAAAATAGGTTACTATTCTCTCATGTAATTTATTTTTTTTAAAGTTTTAATTAGCTTCACATTCATTTTAGCTTTGTTTCATAAAATATTTCTTTCACCTTTTTATTTATGCATTTGCGTGTAAATATTTATTATAAAAAAAGGAATACAAATTATGTCGATGAGTTTTTCATCAAGTTAGCTATATGTTTTGAGTAAACTTGGTTCTTAACAGCTAAGTTGACATGTATCCTAGTTTTTAGGGATTTACATAGGCTTAGCATGATGTTTTTAACTTTAAAATAATTACAATAATAAGTTGATGCGTTTGCATCGTGCTAGCATCAATGTTTGTTTAAACTTCAATTTTAATGGTTAGGTCAACATGTCTTTTAGTTTTAGGGAATGATGTAGACCTAACATACTATTTTTTACTTAGTGTCATGTTTTGATTATGCTTAGATTTTAATAGTAAAGTAAACGTGTCTTTTTTTTTGGGATTGGTGTGGGCCTAACATGATAATTTTAATGTTAAATGAATTTAATAATGAGTCAATGAGTTTTCCTGTAACAAGAGACCAACTTATTTTTAACACAATACTAGTTTCAACTCGCTTTACGAGAATTTTATTGAGTTGCAAGATTTATGATCCAAGTCTCAATGCTAACCTAACTATCATACATAAACATTAAATAACTTGTGAAAAAACTCAGAAAATAATTTAGACAATTAATGGAATGTATGAAATGAATTTATGAGAACACATGGTCAAGTTAAACTTTCATTTGAAAGGATATAGTAAGGATGATTTCTATCTTCTCTAAGGCATAACCAACCCCTTTCTCGAATATCTAGAATCAGTGCATGCTTTAGGATTTTTAGTCTCCTTAATGAACTAGGTGAAAACTCTAAATTTTATCTATTTCCCCCAACGACCATTTTAGAGCCTTGCATGCGTCGTATGTAGCAATAACATAATGACTCTGCTAGAGAAGCTAGGGTTAAGTCTATATACATGTGTTTTCTTATTAGTTTATTTATTTATCTCTTTTATTGCCATTTAATTCTGAACATTTACTTTTCATTTTATTTAATTTTATATGTTATTTATTATGTTTATTTTAATTTATTAGATTGAATATATATGCATATTATTTTTCAAGTTTTCATACACTTCATAAAACCAACATAAGCTTTAGACTCGAGCTTGTTCCTCTTTAGAATTAGATTGCAAGATCCAAATGGTGAGTGTGACTTATATCCATTGATGTTCACGTGGACTCCCACTCAATTTGGAACTCATCTTATGTATGAGGTATCATGGAGTTTCTCCCTTACTCATGTTCCATAAGGTTAAGAGGTTGAATTACCTCATTAGTAATTTAGATAATTTGGGAACTTGAAAAATCATTAGAGGTAGACAAATTGAGTCAAACCATGTATAAGCTAGATTCTATCCATTTGGGTTAACCATTGATAAAACACTAATTATATCACAACATGTCATATTTATAGTGCTTATATTAACCCTACTATTTCTCCATCGATCCTTACAGGAAGTGTGAAATGTCAGGACATACTTAGATTACCTTAGAGGATATGAGAACTAGATTTAAGAAAGACCAATATGATGAGGGGGATTGCCTACTAGCTAAACTTAAGTCTTAGATATTAGAGCGAGTAGAGATTGATGGAAGGATGCCTAATTTACGTAAATGTTAGATTGATAGGATATGTTATCCACCTATAACCATATTGACTTTTAGAGGTAGTATAGAGATATAGCCCAATGCTCAGAATTAAGGAACAACCTATATACTTTCAGGCTATGATTGGATTTTCGGACCCCAAAGTATAGATGCTTCAGTTTTAACATAGTGGATATGATACCCCCTCTCGAGGAGTATAATTCCCTCTTGGCTTGCCCAAAGTCATACTCGATGTACTTTTATAAACCCTAAGAATAGACCCTTCGAATTGTGTTTGGCTGACTAAGATTGATTATAAGACCGTGGACAAACATGTAGTTAAAAAAGGTCTTATTTAGGGTTAGTTTAGGAATATATTGAAGCCAATGTGTAAAATAAGGTTGCAAGATAAGGAAAAAAAAACATGCTTAAGGATTTTGGCATTAGGTATCTACGAGTTGATCCTATTCTTGTCAGTTAAAGTGATGATTGATTTTGAGGTTGTCAATGTACTTCAAAGTATGGATACCCTTAAAATTAGTGATCATGATATTTTTGGATGATTATGGAAAAGGATTGTATTGAATATATCAAAAAATATCTCAACTATTAGATGTATAGCACTAAGATCAATGTGTCCCCAATAACTTTGTTCAATATGGTATCTCCTTGACATTGATAACGAATAATGCCTAAAAGATAGTGGAACTTTGTAAGAAGTGAAGGATCAAGTACCATAATTCATTGTTGAAAATGAATGGTGTTGTTACCTCTAAAGAATGATATGAAATATTTCCCAATGCTTCATATGCTTATCACTTAACAATAAAAATGTTTATAGGATCCATTCCCTATTCATTAATATAAGAAATGGAGGTTGTGATGCTATTGGAGGTCAAAATCCAATCTTTAAGAGTATTGATGGAAGTAGAGTTATAAGAGTTAGAATAAGTCAGGATATGTTATGAACAACTAAATATGTTTAGTGAAAAGAGACTAGCTATCATTTACGATGGTCAACTATACCAAAAAACAATAGTTAGAGCATATGATAAGAAAGTACACCATGGAGAATTAAAAAAAAGATGGCTTGGTGCTAAATAAGATTCTTCTAATAATAGGGAAAGATAGGAGCACACGGAAACCCAATTATTAAGGTAAAAAGCCTTTTGAAACAGAGCACTTATTTTGTCTAATATGGATAGAGATGATCTCCCTAGACCTAAAAACTTTGATGTTGGAAAGTAGTACTATGCATGAATGTATTGATCTCATCCAAAGGAAAAAAAAAAAAGAAATTCGGGCAAAATCTCTTGTATTGTATTTTTTTTTCTTTTATATCAATTCTAATTCTCTATTTCATTTCCTATTCTTAGAGTAAACCTTCAAAGCTATAAATAAACCACACTTCATGTTTTTGTTGATAAGCTAATAGTTCTTACCAAGATAAATTTATAGTAGACTTACTTAGATTCTTGAAAATGACCCCTGCTGAAACCATGTATTGTTTTTTTTTTAACAAAACTAAATTGCATATTGATTTAAGAAATAACTCAATGTTCTTTAAAAGCGACATTTCAAATCTCATTCCATTATCTTATAGGACTGGAATGGCAAATATGCTAGAAAAAGATTAATTTTGTGATCATGATCCAAAACATGTAGTTTGAATGGAAAGAGGCAAAAATAATGCGAACCTCTTGAACACGCGGTCAAGCAACCTATACGCAAAGACACCAATTCTCAGAAAGACAAGTAAATCAAGTTTGATAGTAGGGTGACGTAAAGATAACTTGTACCTAGACACCAACACTATTGGACACGAAAACCCTCACCCAATGAATATTGATTCACGAACGAGAAGTATAAAGATGACGTCACGAAGTCAGTTGTTCTCTGATAAGTCATTTTTTAGTTCTTTAGAGAACTAAGGAAGGGAGAGTATCTTACCAACACACACATACACAAAGTGCAGCAAATAAAATTTTTTATTAATCTAAATTGTCTAACTTACATGGATGGTTATGCCTTTATTTATACTGACTCTAGACTAAAAACAAACCCTAATGGACCTCTTATGTAGACTTATATGATGCCCACTTACAATTAAACCCAAATAATATAAATAAACCCTAAACTAAAAAGAAAATAATAATAATAATAATAAATCCAAATTTAATATCCTAAATATGATAGGATCAGATTTACTGCCCTTTAGAAGCCCCATATAACTTAGGAGAATCAAATCTGAAATTGCCTCCTCTTTAGTTTCCTTGTTTGCAAAGTATTCTTAGCTGTCTTGGAAACTTATTTAATCACAGATTCCTACTATAATAAGGATAGAATAATTATTTTCATACACTATAAGGATCCTTGCAAGACTAGAAAATTTTCAAAACTGGCTTCCACATCCTTGTAGGAAAAGAATTATAACTAAATAGGAAGTCCACAAGTCAAAAGGAAGTAAATAACAAAATTCATACAACCTTGGTTGACCATTATTGTGATGCCTTCTCGAACTTCTTGAATTTTTAACCTAAGATAGAAAGATATGTCAGGAGACTCCACATAAATTTTCAGCCCGATCTAACAATCGGATTGAGAATTATAATTGTTGTCGTAAAACTGGAAAGATGCACATTTTACTTCAGAATCCGAATCTGATTATTTTTTCATTACCTTGATCGTATCAAACAACCTACCCCTCATTGGCTAACATATATAAAAAATGTTTTTCCAAGCTCATCTTTGCCTTGCATATCATATATTGCTTTAACATTATGAACAATGATGTGTAATAAGTTCAACATTCAGGGACTACGATAAAAATTCCTTGTTAGTTCGAACAAATTACTTGGATAAGGTCAAGACTTATTAATTCAGGTGGTTTGCGACCAAAATGAGAAAAGGCCTTCTTTGATTTATAATTAAAATATATCATTTATGGTCCCATTTTGAGCCTAAAAAATTATTTTTAAAAAAACTTGATTAGGATGATCCACCTCTAACATTTAGAGCATATAAAAATTGTAAAAGATCAATAAAGCTCCAAGAAAAATTTTAGGCTACAATAAATCACCCATTACACTAGAGGAAAACAAAAATTACAAAACAACTAGGTTATAACAATTTACTCACAACATATCAAGAAAAACTTGTATTGAAATCATGAAGAAAAAGCTAAAGAATATGTAACAAGGAAAATAAAACAATAAAAAAAAGAAGAGAATGACCTATTAGCATCAAATCAAAAGTGAGCCAAAATCTTAAAAAGCAAGAAAGTTGAGTGTCAAAGAGCAAATGTTGAAATTAAAAGTTCACACGAGATGATTAATAACTAGTTAAAAATATCATATAAGCATTTAAAAGTGATCCTACATCTTTCAAAACTATGGACATATTTTGAGCCATTACATTTATTTTCTTTAAAAACTTGTGCCTTATCTTATGTGCCTTTACAAGCCCTTCCAATCAGAAGGTGTGCTGACTAAGATTAATAAGTCGAGATCTTAAACACTTAGAATTTATTTTCAAATGAGTTACATTCTATTGACGTGCTACTTGCTATTATTCATGGTGTTAAAAAAGTTTTAAACCCTAGGAGAAAATATCCTTTTTGGAAAACCTCATGCATAAATATCTCACATGATCTAATAATAAATTGAAATTATTTTGAAAGACCACCCTGTGATGTGGGTCACCATTCTTCTTGTATAAAAAACAAAATTTTCACTCCCAAAAACCTTTAATGGAGGTTGTATCAATTTATTTGAAAAAACAGGTTTTGGTTTGGAAATATTATGTATTTTCTAAAGTAGAGTGCTTTAAAGCATCCATCAAGATAGTCTTTATATTCAAAATGCATATTAAGAGTTGTTTAGAATGTGTCATTCAAATCTTAAATACATGCAAAGTAAGGAGCTTTTTGTAAAATCATGATAAATATGATTGAAGAAGCCTCAATGTAACAAAAGAATGACAAACACGTAGGGCCAAGATCATAGCATGGGAATAATTACCATCTTCTAATAAAAAATAGGGACAAAGTTTCTCAACATAATAAGTAAGGATGGATAGTCCAAATAGATAGTGCAAATATCATGCAAGATTTGAATGGGATGGTTTTGTAAAGTTACCATAATAGCACAAACATTTGAATAGAGGTTGTATCCAAGTAAACTTGAGTAGGCTAATAAATTGAAAGTCCTAAAGTTTGAAAATTTAAGAGCATGCAATTCCAATTGCTAATAAGGAAGTTGAACATAAAGGAAAACTTATATTTCTTATAGGTAAGCATCTGACTTATTTTTTATATAATTGTCACAACATTTCAGCTACTTTGTAAATATCACAATATTTTAGCTGATTCAAGCCTAGAAAGCTCCATTAAAAATTCTATTTTCTTTACTACCATGATATTAGTAAAGCTCTAATGAATTGGAGTTAAGCAAAACTCCAACAAATTTGAACCCAACAAGGTTTGTTTTTTAGAGCTCAACACAGCTCTAGAAAAGTTTTTTGTTTTTGAGCCCAGCAAAAATTCAGTGAGTTTGAGTCCAACATAATTTTAGTGGATTTGAACCCAGCAAGGTTCTTTCTATTTTAAGCCTACAAGGCTCTTGTAATTTTTGTTCTTTTTATTATTTGAGTCCGACAAGGTTTCAATGAAATTAAGTCTAATAAGAATATAGTGAATCTAAACCAAACAAGGTTCCTTTTTAGTTTGAGCTTTGTAAAGCTTCTGCAAGTTCTTCTTTTTAAATCTTAGAAGGCTTCAACAAATTTGATTAGTACTTACAAGTCATTCTTACTAAGGCTTTATCTTATCGTATTGCACTTAAAGTATCATTAAATTCCCTAACTTAAGCATGTTTTATAATAACAAGTCTGATAATATAAGATAGCTTTAATTTATGGTAAATGCTCATTTTAAATGCTGGCCTATCACATAAATCAAAGGATTGATTTACGAGTTCAACTACTGAAATTGAGAAGATAAAGAGAGGGTTAAGCTTAGAAAAGAGATGCTAGTTCAATCCAAACTGGAACACTGTTCAGTCATTGGGTCATATCTGGAGCTGTAGATCTTAGGTTTTAATTTGGTTTATATGGCTAGAAAGCTAAGATATAGGCCTAAAACAGTCCAAGACTCAATTCTACTATTTGGAAGTTCAAATCTTAGCAACAACGGAGAAGTCAGAATATGTCCTGCAACCCAGACACTGTTCAGTGTTCAACCTATATCTCGAGTTCTAGAAGTCCAAATGCACCGATTCATTCTTTGTTGGAAAGCTAAGACAATTTACTAGAACTTTCATGAGGATAATCTATTCAAATTATGACGTTAGCAATGACATTTTGTTCAGACAATAAGATAAGGATTGTCACCAAGTCAAGATGTGGTCACCCACTGAACAATTAGTCATCAAATCAATAGTTTCATATTTTGGCCTATAAAAAGAAGGCATTTGTCATGCGTTTTGGCATCTTGGTTTTTAAATTAAGATCATGTTCTTGCTCTCTCTCTCTCTCTATATATATTTTTGTAATGCTTAAGTTTTGTTTATATTAATCTCTTATTTATGCTTTTCATTTCCTTTCCTTTACTTAGTTAACTTATATCTTATTTATGTTCTTATCTTGTTCATTTATATTTATCTCTTTCATTATATTTAGCTAAGTTTATTATGTCAAGGTGAAAAGGTTACATTAATGGTGTAAGAATAAGTATAGTATAAACTCAACATGGACTTTAATGTTTGATACTAACATGTTTTGTATTTGTTATCTTGTTCACTCTTAATACTTTGCTTGTTAAATGGTTAATCTACATTTATGTTGTATAACCCTTGGTATAACAAATACTTGGCACTTTCATAGTCCAACCGTATGGTATAATCGACACCTGTGCTATGAAAGGAACTTGATTTGTTGTTAACATAAGTTATAATCATGAATACATGACAACATTTACAAGTATTAACATTATTCGAATAAGATAACTAATGTAATCATGTTAACAATTTATAATTCGATTGGAACCTCCTTTGTGTGTGGTTTCCAGTTGAGTAATAAAAAGAGTTTATACTATACTTGTTTGAAATACCATAAGTGGATCCTCTAACCTTGACAATTATTTTATCATTGTTTAATCTTTATATCAATTTCACATCTCAAAGCTCTCTTCAACTCCTTTTCTGTTATTATCTATTTCTTTATTTGTAGTTTATACAGTTAACCTCCATGTGGTGCGATCCCAATCTTGCCGGGTTATTTATTACTTCGACACTTCTATACTTGGGAGAAGACATCAATCTTTTGATCGTGTCAAAATTCAAACCCTTTGAGGTTCTTGTAAATACCTTTTCTTAACAAGCTTCCTAAACAAAACCTAAGAAAAGCACTTTTCATTGACTTTGTACTGTACATATTGTAAATATAAAAAGTTATCATAACCTAATTTTGACCCCTTCACAAGAAACATAACAAAAAATTTTCTTTTTCAAAGTTGAAACAAAAATTTCAAAAAAAAAATTTAATAATCATGCTTTTACTTTAATTTTGGTAATTTTCTTAAATCTTATTATTTTTCATAGTTTTTGTATTTTTCTTTTGTTTTTATGAAAGCAAGTAATTAAAAAAACAAAATTAAAGAAGGAAATTAAAAAAAAACAATAAGAATTATGCAATTATGGACAAAAATGAAAGAAACAATAAGAATAAAGGTGCAATTGGAAAACAAATAACACAATAAAATCCAATACTAAATTGGAAGAAGCAGAGGAACGAGAAGACTGAAAATGTGCAACTAAGTAGAAAATTTAAAGAAATCCAAAGAAAAAAAAATTGGCTAAGAAAATCAAAATAAAAAAAATAAAAAACCAAGGTCTAAATTAAAAACAAAAACAAACTTAGAGGACCAACTTGGAAAAATAAACTCTCTTTTAATAAAATAACATCGTTTCACGCCTATGTGAAATGACATCATTTCTCCCAAAGAAAAAAAAAATTACCAAAAAAATTTCAGTTTGGTGCATGCACTTTATCCTCTCTATTAACCTAAAGGTCTCTAGTACTTATGATTTTAATAATTTTGATGATAACAAAAATTTAGCAAATTTAATGTGTACGTCAAGTTTTTAATGTTGTAGGAATTTTCTTCTATATCAACTTCGAGAAATATAGACTTTTTATATGCCAAATTAACTTGGAAATGCCTAAGATTAATCATATATAAACAAGTCATTATAGAATTTAATTTGGTATCACAAAAATAATCTTTCATCCGAAAATAATTTTTATTGCAAATTTATACAAATTGAAAAACAAGTTATGAGAAAATATTCTATCATATATTTTGACATTATTACTTAAATTGCTTGAATGGATAGCATAAATTTGATCCAATGATTTCTTGTATTTTGATTGCACTAAAAGTTTATTGTCCATTTTTAACTAAGTGGTAAACGAGTAATTTGAAAGAGTTGTATTTAACTTATTTTACACTCAATATTTAACTTATCCTAAACTTAATGTATAACTTGTTTTGCACTAAAAAATTCTTATAACAATTTTTTTTCTTTCAAAATGCATCTACTTGCCATTTCTAATATATGAAGAGATACATTAAAAATTCAAAAACCTTTTCTCAAAGCTTTAAACTTTTTTTGCATCAATTCTTCTTCTTTTTTTTTTTTTTATATCCTTGAGCTAGATTACTTTCTATAATGACTTGAGTTCAATCTATTATAATGTTTTCTTTATTGTAAAGTGTGAAAAATCATTGTGAGAGATAATTCATTGTGAAAGTATAAGTGACACTTAAAGCACTTAGAAATATTATGGTTGTGAGGTTAAGATTTTGACCATTGAGAAAGATTATGAGTAATAGGTTTTCTAATCTTGAACCTGCAAAAATACTAGTGTATCGATAAGGTTTGGCCCATGAAGAAGACTATGAGTTAGTGAATACTTGAATTGTGGCTTAAGAAATGGAGTAGGCGATTATCCAAACCATTATAAATTTGGTATGTCTCTCTTAATTTATATCTCATTTACTTTGCACCTTTCATATTGAATTTTTATTTTGGCTATTTAAAGAGTTAAAAGATTAAATTTTTTAAAGTACCATCTCTTAATTAAGCGCCTTATTCACCCCCTCTTAAGTGCTTTTTAGACTTTCATTTGGTATCAAAGTTTGGACTCTTAATCACTTACGAGAAAAGATCTTTTTACTAGAAGGTTAATGCTTAACTAGGGATCAAGTTAAGATGTAAACTTTTCTTGAGTGAACAAATATTGAATTATAGGATAGTGTTAAGAGTGGATATACTCATCCTACTAAGATAAGTTCATATGTAGATGTTAGTTTAAAACCTATGAGTGAATGAGATGATAAACAAAAGAAAAGATATAGTTATAATGCTAAGGCTGAGAATGTTTTCTTTTGTAAACTTAATCATGTGGAGTTCATTAGGGTTCAGAATTGTTAAACAACTTTTGAAATTTGAAAGCTTTTAAAAGTAATCCATGAAGGAACAAGTCAGTTTAAGGATTAATTAGTCTCCGTAAAGAATATGAACTATTCAAGATGAAGCCTAATAAAAGTATACATGAAATACACAATAGGTTCATCATCTTTGTTAGTGAACTTGTTAGCTTAGGTAAAGAGATCATAAATGAGGAAATGATTGGTAAAATCTTGAGGTCTATGCCTAGAGCTTGGGAACCCTAAGTTACTATCATAAAGAAGGCTAAAAATATTAAAACACTTGAATTTGATGAGTTTATTAGTTCATTAATTGCTCATGAAAGAAAAAAATCAGGGAGCTTAAGATTGAAGATAAGAAACCAAGAAAAAATCTTTAGCATTTAAATTGGTGACTATTCACAGGGAAATAAATGAATATAATAATGAAGAAGATGATGATGACATAGCCATAATTGCTAAAGAATTCACAAAGTTTTTAAGGAAGAAAAAGTATAGCAACCAAAGGATTTTTTGAAGAGAAAATGTTGACAATAAAGAATCAAGCAATAGAGATACTATCATATGCTATGAATGTAAGAAACCGAATTATATGAAGTATGATTGCCCTAATTTTTAAAATAAAGCTAGGTTTGATAAAAAAAAAGAAAGAGAGGCAATAAAGACAACTATTTAGGATGTTGAGGATGATAACACAACCTTTTCAAAATATGATGTCTCTAACTTGGAAAAATTATCCAATCTATGTTTGATAGCTAATATTGATATCACAAAAAAAGTTTGATTGATGACCGATAACTCCATCGATATTAATGGAGTAAATGAACTTGATCCTCAAATCATATTTGATGAATTGCAAAATGTATTTGAAGAATTATATCATGATTTCAAGAAAATGCATAAGAAACTTATGTTGCTTCAAAATAAACTTGATACTATTTTAAATATTTTAATATATTACAAAAAGAAAATGATACCTTATTAACAATGAATATTAGTTTTAAAAGACAACTAAGTTCTTTGAAAGATGCATCTAATTCATATCTTTCCAATGAGAAATTAGTTAAAGAAAATGAGATCTTAAAAGCTCAAGCTTTTTTATTTGAACTCTATTTTAACTATATTCATGAAAGAAAAGGAGAACCTATATCAACTTCTAAGTATCAAAGATGTGTATTTAAAAAAAAATGGTTTGAGATATAATCTAATAAAAAAAAAACTTTACTCAAATTTCTTTGCTAAGGCATCAACATCTTCAAAACTATGTATTTCTTGCGGTAAAAATAGATTTCATGAAAAATATTGCATTCATAAGAATTTCGCAATTAAAACCAAATCTATTTTGGTGTTAAAAGGTGTATTTTACTAACATAAATGGATCCATGAGATTATGGGTTTTTCATTGTAGGAAGATAAGGACAAATGATATTTGGATAGTAAATGTTTAAGACATATGATAAGATACAAATCCAAATTAACTTCCTTCAAATAAAAAAATATTAGTTGACATTCAAAGACGATACCAAAAAAAAGGTAAAGGAATTCATTAATATTAAAAGTCCCCATAACAATGAGCATGTTTTACTTATTAATGGTTTAAAATATAATTAGCTTAGTAATAACCAACTATGCGATAAAGGCAATAGATTACAGTAATATGAATAACAAAATAATTTATAGTGGAAAAATACTTGAAAACACTTATGCGATTGATATAAATAAAATTGATAATAATGTTAAGTGTTTTAGTATTTTGTTAGACTCACATTGCATATGACATTAAATACTTGAACACGCCAACATAGAATTGATTAAAACATTATCATAAAAGGTATTATGAAAGGACTTCAACATCTTGAATATAAAAAGAAAGTGATATGTGATACTTGCTAATTTAAAAAGCAAGTCAAGAGCTTTTTTAAAGCCAAAAATCAAGGATTAATTAAAATACATGCATATTAACCACGTCCAACCCAAAAATATACATGCATACTTCTCCCCCTTTGCCATTCCAAAAAGGGAGGATAGGTAATAAATCTATAATAATAAAAGCATGATTAAACATCAATCTACAAGATAAAAGATAAATAACACAAGAAATAAGATAAATTCATGAAACTAGGTGATGAATGACAAGCCTAAGAGTTGCCTTGGTTACTTTATGATGAGGTTTTGGCTAGATCTTCTTCTTCTTACTCTTTTTGAAAATGGAAACATTAGGACCAAGAACAAGAGAAAAATCACTTATAGGAGATATTTGACATGCATAAAACATATATGCTTGATGATCCTAAATTTGCTTATACTGCTCCCACACTATAAATATAAGATTATCTATTCTTTGGTTGAGAGAGGTGAGAGTGAGTGACACGACCAAAAGATTGATGTCTTCTCCCAAGTGCAGGAGTGTCGAAGTAATAAATAACCCGGCAAGACCGGGGTCGAACCACAGGGAGGTTTATTGTATAAATTATAGTTAACAACAACACAAT
>Ga0325414_1005775_pt1 | contig 13092 bp, 6 predicted proteins | sample PopdelMetagenome_8_FD_206183 | JGI IMG/M metagenome (GOLD analysis project Ga0325414, IMG submission 206183) | Populus deltoides microbial communities from Bellville, Georgia, United States - Leaf-PdKOR-R3 | ecosystem: Host-associated > Plants > Phyllosphere > Phylloplane/Leaf | place: USA...
ATAAGCATTTTTTTATGAGTGACTTGGATACATGCTACTATAAGGTCATGTTGTTTAGGCTAAAAAAATATTGGAACCATTTATAAGCCACGTATCTAAGGATGGTTTACTATATCTTTAAAGATTAATTGGGACAAAAATGAAAGGCTTTGTAGATGATATGATTGTGAAAAGTATAAGGTTTGAACAACACCTTCAAGATCTCCAAGAACTATTTTTGATTAAACCCTACCAAATGCATGTTTCTTATTAGAGGAGGAAAGTTTTTGGGTTTCTTAGTTAGAGCTAAGGGATAGAGTGAAATCTTAAAAAAGTACATGCCATCTTAGACATGATGCCTTATAGTTAATAAAGGATACGTAAAGGCTCACAAGAAAGGTTGTGACCCTTGACAAGTTCTGTAACATCTTATAATTTACATACTATTTGGAACATATATCCAAACTACTTTTATGAAAAATAGGACATGTAACAGTCCCAATTTCCAGGAAGACACACAACATGTAAACATAAATTTTAGAATTTTTTTATACAAATTCCAATGAAATTTCTACCAAAATTTTAGCGGAGTCCCCTCTATACCAGGAGGTCCCAAGTTATCGACAAAATCATATTACACTTCTAATTCCATTTCACATCCCGATCCAATCATCGTAGATCTTAACCCAACCCAACCAAACCCAACTCATCCTCATCAACACAACACACCTTATTTAATAACATTATACAATTCAAGTTCATAAAATAATAATGCATTATTCAATTGTTATATAATATTATCACATAAACTATGTCTTGCATAATAACATCATATAATGCAATTCAAGTGAAGGATTCGATTTTAACTATTGCATGATTAAACAAGTACTTAGCATTACATACATTAGATTAAAGTCATACATCTAAATTTACGGGTTAATATTACATTTCAAGTTCTAGGATATAAGTCTCTTAATTTACAAAATAATTACATGTCCAAAAGTAAAAGGTGACTAAACTAATATCCCTCTTGATGTGACCATAATGGACCTGAAAACAGAAATTAACATGTACATATAAATAAAAATTAGTAACAAACAATAACAACGACAAATAATAATTTCCATGGCATTTCTTTGATACATAAAATTAGACATAGACCTCTTTTATAACATACATTTTCATTTGTTATCAATATTCATCTAATATCCTAAACCATTTGCCGAAAATAATTTCATCTTGAAAATCTCAACTCAACTCAATGGTTTCGAACACCATCTCCTTATGAATCATTTCTCACTTGATACCAAGATATTCCTCTCTTAGTATTTTTAGTTTATCCCATTCTTTAAAATAACTAATCAATACTCTCTCCCATTCTCCGGAAGGTAGTTGCCGATACTAATAAATCTCATTAATATCATTAGTCTTCTAATACCGAGTTAGACTAATCAATTTCATTCAAGTATCGATATCAATACAACATAGCATTAACTATTCTTACCCTAAAATAGTTAATTAATTTAAAACTATCCAGTCTTAGCCTTTTTTTTAATATTAGTGAATTATTTTCTTACATAATACTTAGTATATTTTTGTTTTACATTTTGATCATGCTCACAATGCATCCTTAATACAACCTTTTTATTTATGAACCCACATGACAATGATTTCCATTTCTTTAGCCTTTTATTGAGGATTGCCAACCCTAATTGTTTATAATATGCACTAGGAAGGTGAAGAATCAAATGTTATCCAACTTTTCTTAGTATATTTAATATACTTAAACATATTGGAACATCCATTTATTAACCATTTCTTTTTAAAATATTTTACTAAAAAAAATTCCTTTCCTTAGAAAATAGCCATATTCCTCTTCTAGGTCCTCCATCACATTACTAATGGTTTATCAAGTTAAACGGGTAGATTTGTCTGGTTTAATGAAATTTTGGTAAACTTTCCCCTATACAGGACTTTACTTAAAATTTAGTCCATGCCATGAAAATCAACACCATAACCACAATCACTCATCACCATGTAACATAATCCTCTTATCATTCCATATGTAGCCTCAAGCATACCTTAACTCATCCTCCCTCACATCCATAAAATACCATTTTTTATATCTTTTAATACAATAAAGAATTCTATACTTGATTGAACAACATGTCATGCATGCATAAATAATTCTAAATTATTACATTGATAAGTCTTATCAGCGATGACTTTCTTTATGGGCCTACCTTACTAAAGGGAAAACATGTATAACTAAAAATTTTTAAATGCCATCAAGGTAGCCCACTAATTAAAATACAATTGACTATCATAGAGGTTGAAATGTGTGGGAATCATATATACAAAATTTAATAAAAAAGTGGAACATCCACAGGGGGATCTTATCTTTTAACCTCGTAAGAGCCCTCTATAGGCTAGACACTCATTCTATTGTTTGAAGAAGGCTTTTTTGTAATATAACTCTTTAGCTAGATTTTACATTACACTACTATTTTCTTGATAATATTGATTGGGTATGTTTCATTAAGCAGATACAAAGGTTGTCTAATCATCTTCAAGGTCTCTTGGACTTTCCGGTTCCCCTAACCCTCTATTAGGGTTCCTTAGTCCTGATAACTAAGTCTATAAAAGGCTCTCCATTTTAAATAGTGTTTCCAATCAACTTACTTAGGATTAAATTTATGACAAAGTCAAAATACCTTTATAAAATGAGAAGTAGGGACTTTGGATCTCAAACCCTTAAAAAAAGTTGTATATTTAAGAAGCACAACCATGCAAAAATACATAGGAGTTTAGGAAAGGAGATTACATGAATCTTAAAGCAAAAAAAATAAAGAAGAGAAATTTGTAAATAAAAAAAAGTAATAAAAACACACTAGAGAAAAAAAAAAGATATGTAAAATTATCAAAATTGAATATATAGGGTTGACTATCATTTACAGTAGTATTTAGACTTGTTTATATTATTGCAGAGTTTAGATCCTACTTACATCGGCAATCCTAATTGTTTACACCTAAATATACATACATTATCGAAGGTAGAGATACATATAATAATATATGACCTTGTTTATATTGTTTACACCTAAGTAAGTTTAATTGGTAATATATAAATTGGCATGTCTAGTGGGACCTAGATTCATTAAAACATGCCTTTAAAGAAAAAATAGGTAAACTCATCACTATTGCACAAGATGAAAAAATTAGTATAAGTAATAGAAAAAAGCTATTTTCTTGGTCACGAGGAGTTTGACGATGTACTATCTCCCTAGATTTTGGTGGATTAACTAGTGGTAGATTTGATTAGAGATGGGTTTTCATTGTCTAACTCACCACTATAGCACAAAACTTTATATAGACACATCCCTAGTGTTCTCATATAGCCCTTTACATTTTCATTGGTTCTAATAATGTCATCACAACTAATCATAGACGGGCACATTGGTGTATGAAAATGGATACACAATCATATATATATATATCCATTTTATAGACCTAACATGTCATATGTTGGTTATAATCAGCTATGGTAAATTCTAGCCAACTAACCGTAGTTTCTTTTGAAGGATCATATTATTATTACCATTTCAGTCTCTTTAATGTTGATATAAGGTCTCTCTAGTTGGAGATGAAAAACATAGTTAACATGGCCTACCACAACAATACAGTAGTGACCAACTAAACCATACAAGCCATATTTTATAAATTAAATAGATACCAAAAAAGCTTTGTTAGAATTGGCCTAGTAATACATGGACATACTCACCCGAGGGAAAATCCCAAGGAATTTTGCAACAATTAAGCACTTTAATAGAGGTATTTGGAACAAGTAAGCCTTATACAGGAGGACATTTTCTAACATATTAATGCCTAACATGCCAATCACTCTTCAAACATATGGTTCATTGATCAATGTGTTTATGGCACATCGAACCCTTTCATGAAGTAAAGGATGTTTGGTTTATCATTAATCAAAATAGTTTTTCACTAGTTCTCTAAATTACCATTTAACTCATTTCCATGAGAACTTCTATATGAGAGAATTAGAGGTCACATTAGTTGATTTAGCTAGAATAGTCTAATACCTAGGAGAGGCTATAAAACTTTATACCCTATAGTTCATGACATTGAAAACTAATTGCACTATAACTATAACAGAGTAGGAGTGCATAAAGTTATCGCTAGAGAGAATATAATGCGACATAAAGAAAAGATTTATAGGAACCAAGCACTTAAACATCTACATCCTCACAAATGATGTTATTTGTTATAAGATAATGCTATAAAAATGAGTAGAAAAAAAGCCACCAAGGAAGACATACCCTATTAACTCACTCACTTTAGTGAAGAGTTTCAGGAGGTTAAGCAACAACTTTTATTGATCAATGAAATAAAAGATGGAAGACCATTTAAGATTATTACGTTAAAAAAAACTAAAGGGGCTACTAAACTTGGTAGAAAATATGTAAACGCTACCGAAGTAATACTCTTTTGATATAAAAAAATCCAAAGAGATCTTTGACTAGTTCATGTGTTGGGAGAAAATTAAGATCATTAACAATCACATTATCCCCACTACTAACAAAATCAAAGGTAACTAATACTGTAAATGGCATGATTCTTGAAAGATGACACTAGAAGTTATGTAGTCTTCATAAATCAAATCTAGAAGGCTTTAAAATTTGAATGCATCCATTTTTTATATAAGAAGATGAAGGTGAATAATGATCCATTTCCCTAATTCATTACAACAATGGCTACGTACAAGCTTGATAGGCTCCTTAGAAAGAGAGAGCTCTAAAGGATAAAGGTTGATTGGACACAATAAAAGGTGGAGTTTTTCACAAATGCTAGTATTGGGAAATATTACATAGACCATAGACAAGCCAAAAAAGGGATGGTTTGAAAAGACCAAGATATATTGCATAGTAAGGTATATAAATGCCCTATATGTCATACGATCCTTTAAAAATATGAAGACCTAAGAGGTAATTGTGACATCCTCCATAATTAAACGCAATCATTATTGGTATCTTATGAATACTATAATTTTTAGGATGAATATGTATGTGTGTGTATTAAAACCCAATCTTTCCAGGCAATACCTAACATCGGGAACTCTTTCCTTCGCCCACGTCTAGGTGTTTTCTCATTTTAAAAAATCTAAATTTATCACCCATTACTCGGCATTATTTCCTCTTCTAAGAATCCAAATTCATCTCCCTTTACCAGACATTATTCCCTCTTCGGGAATCAAAATTCATCGCCTATTACGAAACATTATTCCCTCTTCTGAGAACCCAAATTCATCACCCATTACCGGACATTATTTCCTCTTCTAAGAATCTAAATTCATCATCCATTATCGGGCATTAATCCCAATACCAAGAAACTAGTTCCTTCGCCCCTAAGTCTATGGAAAGACTCATATGATAGTAGTGTTTGTGATCCTTAAACTTGAAATCACTAAGTTATTTTATATAGATAATGTTATACTTTGATCCTGTAATGCGTTATCCTAATCAAGGATAACAAACAGGTAAATATTGGGTATAAGATTAACTATTTTAAGATATTTGAGTAATCAAGAGAGGATTCATCACCCTAGGTGAATTAGAGAAAGTGTTTCATTTGTAAATCCTTGTGTAAGGTGGAATGAGATTTGAAAAAAGTTTCAAATCTTATTAAAAAAATCAATGAATATGGTGTTGAGAATAAATATAATTTGACAGAGTAGACACACTTTATGCTATAGTATCTAAATCATAACATTGTTGATGAAATGATAAAAATTACACGCAGAAACTTATCATTGAAAGGTTAAGTCAAACCACTTATAACTTTCCTAATATTTAAAAAATCATGATAGGTGTTTAGACATTTGATGCAGACCTTTTGATCATATAGTCAAACAACCCTAAAAAAAGTTGAAATATAACCTAAAAAGCTGAAAAAGAGGTTTGATAGAACTCTGACCTAGAAGTGACCATGTACCTAAGAACTCAAAGTATACAAATGACACCAAAAAGCAAGTTAATCTTCGATAAGTTGGATGTATGATCTTTGTCCCTGTAAAGAAAAGATGTTTTACCATAAACAATCAAAAAGAAAAAACTCACGTTTATTATCACTAAGTAGCCAAAGTTTGTAGCTTGAAAAAACATTTTATAGTCTCCTCTAAATAACCTTGATGGACCCATTTTAGGTTGCAAGCCAATGTACCTAAACTAGGAATTAACTAACATAAATCCAATAATGAAATAAATCTCTAAGCAATATATAATGAGCCAAAACAAACCCATATTAAAAATAATTGTTCAACATCAAATAAATAAAGTAAGATACTAAAAAAAAGTCTTCATGTAAGAATTCCTTCATGCAGCTGAAATATTCAAGCTCTCTTAAATGGTGTTCTGGCTGAAACTTTTAGTGTAGGAATTCAACTAGGAAACTTTATTTTGATTGCTAGAATTTCCTTCCGTATATTGCTTCCTTTAGTAATCTTGATGTGCTAGGAATACCTATAAATTAAGGAAAAGAAACCCAAGAAAAAGATCCCTTTAGATGCCACCACATCAAGTCTATGTGGGATATGGAATCCTTGCAAAGTATGGACTCCAATTCTTCAATGAATCCAAGCCTCATTAGGAACCCATTTAGTCCAAGTCCATGCACAAGTTTAGGGCCTAAATAAGCCTCATATATTCTCCCTTTTCTATTCAAAATTAACACATTACAAGTCTAGACTAATTGGGCCAAAAATAGCCCAGAAAGAACATTTTGTCGATGACTCTGCCAAAATAGTAACAACAACTTCTACTAATTTAAATAATATTTTTCTAAACTCTGATTAAACTGAAATATTACCACAATATATTTAGATGTTTTTGGTATATTTATATAAAATTTCAGCTCGATCCGATATACGATTTGAGAGATAGTCTTGATCATGCAAAACTGATCAATAGGCATTTTAAGGCAAAAATTCAGACCTAACTTGGTTTGTACTCCCTCTTCAAAAGGATTTATCCTTGAATATATAACATGAAGATCATCCCTCGAAGAAAACAAATCAGTATCAAGCTAAAAAATAGCATCATCATCAAAACCTAAAAGAACTTTGTTTAGTAAAGAAGGTCTCTTTGATATATAAACTCTCATTTTGAGCCATCTTCCTTGCCTTCAATTTTAGCTGCTCATCATATATTTATATAGGTTTCAAAGGTACAAGAGTTATTGGCCTTCCATCCATCTCAAAGGAATACCTATTTGTCAACCCATCATGCGTAGCTCTCCTATCATACTATCACGGTCTCCCAAGTAACAAATGACTAGCTTGCACTGACACAATGTCATATAACATTTCATCACAATATTTACCAATAGAAAAAACAATTAAAACCTATTTATTCACCTTTAACTTAACATTATCATTCAACCACTGTAATTTATAAGGTATGAGATATATGGTAGTGTGTAAGTTCAACTTTTTCACCAATTCATTATTAGTTACATTAGTGCAACTACTACCATCAATAATTAAGCTAAATAACTTGTTATGAACATGACATCTTGTGTGGAATATGTTATCCCTCTAATCTTCTAAATCATCCACCTTGACATGCATATTTAATACTCTCTTTACCATAAGTGTCATTCCCTCAATCAAATAATCAACACAAACATCATCAACATCCTTCAATATTGGCATCTTCTCCTCTGTATCCTCCTCATCAGTCTCAACCTCATTATTAGCTTTTATAACCATGACTTTTTTGTTTGGACACTATGAAGTAATACGAGCAAAACTCAAACAATGAAAGCAATTAATATCATGATTATTAGAAGTACGAGTATCATTGTTACCTTTACCAGCAACTATGATGCTTTTCTTCTCTTTAAGGTATTGAGCCTTACCCTTCCTAGTTGGCTATGATAGACTAACCACAGTGTTAGCCTTCTAATTAGGTTTCCAAGGTGTTGAAAGGCCTAATAGTTGACTTTGCTAAATGATACTCTTTAGTTTAAGTTGTCTCTCCACTTTCATGGCTTTATACACCATTTTTCTCCAACTTACATAATGATGCAACTCCATAATATGAGTTATATCATAATTAATCATTCATGAATCTAACCATAATATCCTCTCTATCCTCATCAACATTAGCCCAAATCATAACAAGTTCCATCTCTTTGAAATACTCATCAAGACTCTTTGTACCTTGGCTCAAACTCTGCAACCTTTGATACAACTCTCTATAGTAGTGGCTAACACAATTCTCCTTTTCATAATGGAGTTCATCTCATCCAAGTATCAACTTGTCTCTTATAATTCCTCATGCGGTTTATTATTGATTGATCCCACCATACAATGGTATAGTTAATAGAAGCAATCACAACAAGCTTGACTTTCTTGAGATCCGGATAATCGTGACACTAAAAAATATACTCCACCATGTTCTCCCACTCTAAATAAACTTTTGGATCATTCTTCTCCAGAAAAACTAATATTTTTAGCTTAATCTTTACCAAACTCAATATTATGGTCATGGTAATTATAATTACCACTCTAGCCAAAATTATCATCATATTTATCCCCTTCAAACCAAAAATTCTATTGTTTTCCAATCCATTATTCATGGCCCATAAAAATATTATCAAAATCAACATCACCCATATCCACATTATCAACCATAAACTAATCAACATCAGTGTTAACTCACTTAACAACTCTCATAACATTAAATTCTCTTTGCTCGGGCCTATTTTGAACCCCCACAATGATTATTAGCATGTTGCCTCTCCAACCTATTCATCTTATCTCAAAATTCATTGGCCATCTAATCCATTCACTAATTCATAATTCATGATTAGGTTATAATTTTATTTTTTCCTCTCTATGATGCCATGTTATTGCTTGACTCAGACATATTTGAATCTAAAAAATTGATTAGTTGAAAAGAAATATATATTCATCACCACTCCCTCACGTGTTTACACTCCTCTAATGTTTCCCTCAAGGATTCGTGGTGATTCGTAACGACAAGAAAAAGATACACAAGAATTAATTAACGATATGGGAAAATAAAATTAACACAATTTATCTCTAAACTATAGAAATAATCTGACTAAAACTAGAAACAAGTAGAAAAACCTGAAACTACCCAAATTTATTTTAACCGAACCAATTGAACCACTTTTGACATGAACTGATTTGAATATTTTTTTAATTTTGACGCAACAACAAAATTTTTCTAGATAGTAAGTTTTTTTTTTATTATCAAGAAACCCTAATTAATGCAAACCCTAGTGCTAGACGCAAAGATATTGACAACATAAACAAAACTCAAATTCTAGGAAAAACCGAAACAAAAACAAGGTAAATAAGGGGATATAACTTGATTTTAAAGCCTAACTCTGATAACAAATGATGTGGATATCTTGATTACATGGTCAAGCAACCCCTTACAAAGTTGAAACACAACCCAGGAAGCCAAAAAACAGGTTTGACCTAGAGGTAACCTTATACCTAAGAACCAAAGGAATTGGAAAAAACTTGGAACCAAAGATAACCCTGTACCTAAGAACTTGAAGTATGTAGTATCTTGATACCCAACAAAATACAGATCTTAGTTTATAGGTCATTTTACTATGCCTAGGTATCAAAACCCATGTATGATCAATTTACGACAGAATTAAATCATGAATTCAAACCTCAAGCAAACGATATTGAAATAAGCCTGAATTTAATATATAATGTTATTTCATCCCTAGTATAAATTTTATGAAATTTCAATTAATTTTGAGGTGGTTTGCTAAGGGTTCTCTAAGAGATGTGTTTTTGCTGCAAAATTGCAACAAGCATTGAATAATGTATTTTTTCTCTCTTTTTTTTGGACTTTTATGATACTAATATGTTTAGAGATAATAAAAAAATAAAAGGTTATTTTTTTTACTAGTATGTCGCAAACATAAAGAAGAAGAAGATTGACGCAAACATTGAAAAAACTTAACGAACAATAAAAAAACAGAAATTTCAAAAGGATATGACTTGTTCTCAAAGCCATGCTCTAATACCAACTAATGTAAACCTTGCAATCACGTGGTCATGCAACCCACAATCAATATTGAGATCTGATCCTGGAAAGTCGAAAGAGGTCTAATAGGATTGTGACACAATGGAACCTTCCTCAAGGCAACAACACTATTGGAATGAAATATAGTGATGCCACGAAGTCAATTAATCTTTGATAAGTCAAATTCAATTTTTTTTAAGAATAAAAGAATGCAAGAATCTTTCTCACATGTTAAACTAAAAATTTCAAAAGTATTATTCATCAAAGATGCTGAAATTTAGGCTTACATGTGTTTAAATAGTTATGAGAAAGTAATCCTAATGGATTTACCTTGTGGGCTAAATTGACCAACTTATAAAAACTGACCCAAAACATTTACTAGTAAGCCCAAACCCTGATCCAAACAAGCCTTAGATCCTAGCTGAAAACAAAGTATTAATTAAGCTCACATACTTTGGGTTGTAGCTAACAAAATAAAAATAAAGCTCATAAGTTCTAAGTCTTTATCCGTCGTGAAAAGAGAAGAAGAAGAAGAAAACATTGTAGGTTTGATACAAGACTTATTTATAGCTTATAATGCTTCCTAATAATCCTAGAAACTAAAAGAGAAGTTGTTGTCCCTTTGGTTTCTAAGTTAGAATAGGATTCTGATCTCAACCTTGTATTTATCATTCTTTTGGAAGGAAAAAGATATTGTCTTTAATGCTTCTCTTTGCCATTTCTTGGTATCCTTCCATTACTAGGAAACACAATTAAGTTGTTGAAGTATTCTCCTTGCACAATAAGAAAACTTTCCAGCCACATATGTTTTCTAAGTCAGAATAGATTCCTTTGTTTGCTTTGTTATGTTTCTCTTTACCTGACAAAGAAATAAAATAAAGTTAATAAATCCTAATATTTAAAGGAAATTATTAATGTTCCCACACATAATAAGAAATCCAAAACTAGTTAGGAATCCATAAAGCACATGAAAACATCACATAATAAGCCTAGCCAGAACTGATACAAAATTGAAAGTCTTGTTGTCGAAACTTCATGGTCCAAATAAGGGTGGATTGGACCTCTCTTACACATGGATTAAATGTACTAAGACCTCCTCTTGACGCTCCAAAGGATCCCTAAGTTTAGCCTTGGTCAAAACTTGCACAACTAGCTTATTCAATATTTCTTTCAATGCCTTCGCTTTGGACCTTATGATGGGCTCATTTGGAATGTGTAATGAGTCCTTGGCAGTGTTTTAAAACCCGGCCTGTCCTGGGGCTAGAACCGGGCTGGGTTGATAAAAAACCGGTTAGGGATTTGGCCTGGCAAAACCCGGTTGACTCAGGCAAACCCAGATGAAACCCGACTATATATATATATATATACACACACAACATCACTGTTTTATCTTTTTACTGTCAAACAGTTTGACAGTAAAAGGCTAAAACGATGAAGACAAAAAACCTAAACTCTTCAATCTTCAAAGCCATATCAGTTGTGAAGAAGAGCATAGGAATTTAAGCCACATGAAAAAAATTTCAAGGCAAGCCATACCAAGTTTAGTCCCCGTCACTCTTTTGGTTATTAACTCACCAATGGATCTCCATTGTGGCTTTCTAGCTTTTGTGGTTTCTGGCTTTTCTGGTTAGTTCTCTATTTGCATCTCCCTAGTTTTAGGCAAACTAGTCTTAATTAATTCTTGCATGCTTCTCCAATCTTTGACATAACTTTTTTTGTGTTACTTGAAGTGGAAACAGAGAGATCAATAACTGGGATTCCTTCATTAGTTTTGGACAAACTTTTTTTTTAGTGGAAACAGAGAGATCAATAACTAGGATTCCTTATTTGACACAATTTTTTTTTTGACAAACATTGAACATGGACAGGTTCTGTTGATTATAAGAGTGGATTAAAAGGGGAAAAAAAAGGAGGAAAGAGTGAAGGGGGGCGGGCGGGCAAGAGGTGTAATAGATTTTGCTGTGATTCAAGACAACTTCTGCAGCTTTTCAACGCAAGGGATTGTTGGATCCAATTACCTATTGATATGTATGGTTTTCGAGATGTACAAGAATAGTTTGCTTAGGGACTGCGATTTATTAAATATTTTTAGCTTTAAATTATGTGAAAAAATATATATGAAACAGTTTATTATTCAAAGTGTTTGTGTTGCTATGTGGTTTTGACTATAATTTAAGAGGAATGCTTGCTTTCCATAACTAATCTAAACAATCTATTCTTTTTTTTGGTTGACCTGGGTCAACCCATCTGACCTGTGACCCGATCATTGTACCGGGTCAACCACCAGGTCGGGTTTAAAAACTATAGTCCTTGGTGTTCATGGGCTGATCCACATCACTTTTATTTCCAAAACAATAAACAGTAGTACAAAACAACTGAAAAACACATAAAAAGAACCTAGTACTTAAAGGCATAACAATCTTTATCTCTTAAAAGGGTTTAGAAGATTTATTATTAGTTGTTCGTGTGGATTACCGTTTTTGGCCGAACACTTGGACAACTTGTGGTTTACAACCCAGCTTTGAAGCAATTATTTAAAGCAAAAAAGAACATCTAATCTTAAGATAATCTTTGTATAAACCTTAAACAGCTCTATATCTGTCTAACAAAATCCTTAAGACTCTAAATAAAATTAAATTTATTGTTTCCATTATGTATACGTGTTTCAGGAAATCCAACAAATTGTTCTTATATTTTGTTTAACATATTTGCATCAAAGTTATCATAATATTAGTTTTTAAATTAAAACTTGCTTTCATGTATATGATAAGATATTTGAAAAACAAATCCTATGGTAAAAAATGAAACGCGCTAATAAGATAAAAAGGTTTTACTTAAAAAATGCCTTTCTTGTTCTTGTAGAAAATCACCATTTTTTGAAATAATTACAAAAAACCTCTTATAGTTTAATAATTTTTTTAAAAAAATTTATCTATGTTTTTCCATAAATTACACTTCACATCATAAAAGTTTATATATTCATAGCACTTTACATCCTCAAGTTGACATTCCAAAAAAAAAA
>Ga0325414_1005779_pt1 | contig 13088 bp, 6 predicted proteins | sample PopdelMetagenome_8_FD_206183 | JGI IMG/M metagenome (GOLD analysis project Ga0325414, IMG submission 206183) | Populus deltoides microbial communities from Bellville, Georgia, United States - Leaf-PdKOR-R3 | ecosystem: Host-associated > Plants > Phyllosphere > Phylloplane/Leaf | place: USA...
AAATCAAAAGGGGCTGTTTGGTTTGTTTTTGGCTGGGCTGTGGGAGAAGGAAGGAAAATGAGTGCTGGTCTTGGGAGATGTGGAAACGGTGGGTGTTGTCTGTGAAGGGGAGGCTGGTCTGGGTGTGTGGGGGCTGTGGCTGAGGGGAAGGAACAGTGATCAAGGGGGAGGGGGCTGGACTATGGCCGGCTGTCACTAGTTGAGGGAGAAGAGAAATATCAGCAAAAAGGGGTAGGGGGGCTGGCGGCTGCTGTTTTGGGTGAGGGAGATGAGAGTTAAGTTTTTTTAGGGTTTTCCCCTTTTGTGTTGCCTCGCCCCAAATTGTAAAATGCCCCCCCTCCTTTTGAAAATTCAGTATAGCATGGTATTTATAGGAAAAGTTTTGCTAGGTTTTTAAACTACTTCCTCAACCTTTCCTTTCTTTTTTTTTTTCTCTTTTTTTATAAATTTTGATTTTTCTTATTTTTTTTGTAATTTTTGAAAACGAGCAATATCAACGTCGACACAATGAGGAAAATCAATGATTTTAAAATTAACGCGTTAAAAGTTGAACGCGTTCGAAAGACCTTTGAAAATTTAAATTCTTTTTAGACGACGCTGAAAAATGCTAAAAACGATGCAAATGTATTAAAAACGTATTTTTTTGGGTTTTCAATGCTTTTCACTATTTTTGGATTTTTTCTGAAAATTATTAAAACATGGGTCAAAAATTGGGTAGCAATAAGTTTAAGCGTTAACACGGGTTGACTCAGGTAATTTTTTCTCTTTTTCTTAAATTGAGTTTTTTTTTCAATTTCATCCTTCAACATTTGATCGGAAAATTAGGCTTCATAATTTATATTAATTTAATTTCTATGGGGTTGTCCTCGTAACTCGCGTCGTGGATTTGGCATATCGACATGGGTTGTTTTTTTGTCCATTTTTGATTATTTTTTTTCAATTTCATCCTTTTACATTGGATTGATTTGCTTTTTAGTTGATGAACCGCTAGTGTCAAATAATCATTTCAACCTAAAAGTTTAAGTTATTAGATGAGGTCATAAGAATAATTTTATAAAACTTTTTTTCTAGATAAGAGTAATTGTATTAAAGGAAGAAAGTTGTACAAAGTATGAGGGGCATACCCCAAGAAGGACAAAAGCTTGTTACCTTGGTCTATCTAGCCAAAAATAACAAGGAAAAGAAGCAAAAGCTAAAAAAAATTACAAAAGCATATTATGATGACAAATAGCAGATGAGCCGATTGATTGGTTTAAAAAATTTCCTTAACCGATCAACCGATTGATTGTATATGAAACTATACTAAACATAATCTCAAAAATAGCAAAACAATGGTATCTCATGACTCTTGGAAGAGCCAAAGAGACCTAAAAATAGTTAGGATGTGAAACCTTGGTTTGAGCTCTACCAAACAAGACCAGACCAACTAAAAAATATAATCGCAAACATCCTGATGAGATCAGTAAATTTGATCAAAAACTTTGTTGTTTCTCTCATGCTAGATGAAATAAATCAGGCTGAGAGGGCTAACCGAGTAAGGAGATGCGTTCCTTTTTCTTTTTCAAGTGCGTATATGCCCACTAAAGTAGTTGATATCATGTCAAAGAAGGTCAACTCATAAGAGTCATGCTCATGATAGCATCTCAAACTTTAGCAGAGAAAGGGCACTGCAAAAATAAATATTCATGTGTTTTAACCTTCAATCCACAAAAGATACATGTCGAAGAGGGAATGATCTGAAAAGCATATAGTCTCTCCATTGTGTTGAGATGACCCATAGAGGCAGGCCACAAGATAAAGGAGTATCTCGGAATGAAACCTAAAAACCAAAGAAGATGGTGTATAGAGTCTGTGGGTCTAGAATCTCTAAGAACCTTTTATGTCGAGTCAATAGAGAGTCTTCTCGATGAGTGACCATTCTAAACATAGTGTTCTTGTAAGGCACTCCTAGGGTTAAAAGTAATCATGTTCCAAATAGGTTGGAGCTCCAAACTACCCGATGGAAAAGCTTAAGTATCCCCCTCAATGATGTTTGAGACCTTAACATTTCATGGAAGCCCAGTAAAAGTGAGCACCCTAAAAGGCACTAGATCACATAATCATTGCGTATTTGACAACCAATAGTTTAACTACAGAGAGGTAATGGTCTCATCACCAATACTGAAGACAAATTTTCTTCTACATCAATCTATGTTGAGTATAATCTTTCTCCATGACCAAGAGGACACTGAAGGAAACCTGACAAACTAGAAGTATCTACCTTTAAGCAGAACACTATGGACCCATCCAGTTTTATAAAACTTGCACATATTCACATTACCTTGTGCTTAATTTTTATAAATTAGAATGAGGATGGTGAGATTTAAACTTATGACTACTTCATCAACAAGACTTTGATATCATGTCAAAAAACCTTCTCAACCCAAAAACTTAAGTTATTAGGTGAGGTTTCAAGAATAGTTTTATATTACTCGTAACCCTTTCTCAAGTGAAAAGCTTTTGACTTTGAAACTTACACAAGTTCACATTACCTTGTACTTAATTTTTATTTATTAGAATTAAAATGATGAAATTTGATTTTATAATTACTTGAACAATAAAATTTTAATATCATATTAAAATATCATCTCAACCCAAAAACTAATCTAACCATGTTAAACAAAGTCTCAATATCTAGATAGTGGTAGATAGTGATGTAGCAATTAATAGGAGTGGTCTTGGACTCGGTTGAATCCATGGTAAAACAAATACGTTTTACTAGAATGTTTTCATAGGCTCTACTTTCATGGTACATAAGCCAACTAATCTCTTCCGGATAACATGCACAATATTGAGAATTTTATTTCCCCTGGAGTACATAACATTAAGGCAACTATCTTCTCAGCTTGATTTTGTATTTCAAATGCAATTTGTGCTATGAAACTTCTCCAGTGCAAGGAAATTCGAATAAAATGTCATGAGATATTGTCACACCAGTCATCTTAATACAAAACGAAAAAAAAAAAGGACGGGGAGAAAAAAAAACACAACCAGCTGCCTGAAATGCGAATTGATGGCCTACAACAAGCTTCTGAGCTGGGAAAAGAGAATTATTTTGCTATTTCTGTTGCATTTAGAGCAGCATAGGCTGAGTGTTCATATTTGCCTTCCCACCTGACAATTACATTTTTAATACGGAAACATCAGGCTTCAGCAAACTACTGATGACTTGGGGATTGAAAAATTGTGAAGGTAGTTCTGAACTAAAACTCTGAAATCATGCTGACCTGTGCTTTTCGTTTTCAGGAATTTGGAGCTCCAAATTATCTTTGAACGGCTGGAATACCAGGTCCACTTTAGAGCCATCCACTTCGTCACAAGTTGGTGGGTCCCACTGTATAAGTTGATTGTTTGCAAAAATTAAAGGATATAAATATAAATAAAATATATAAATATATGAATACTTCTTTTTTTGAAAAATAACTAATACTTCATGCTTTACCACCTTATCAGGGAAAGAAAAGAAGCAAAAAGCCAAAAAGATTGAATACGTCTACAAAATGGCTAAATGTTTCTCTGTCATTTATCTAAAATTATACCTGACCTTCACAGGGTCAAAAGTAAAAACAGTGGCCAGATTGATTTGACCTTAAGAATGCCAGCATATACCACATGCACACGTGAACGCGCGTGCAAAGGAGAGGGGGGGGAGTACCTTAGGAGCATTATCCTTGTCAATGGTGAGAGCCCGAATACCCTTTTCACAAAAAAAAGGATAGCTCATTAAAATGTGACAAATTTTTTTGTTATTGAGAGTTATTGATTGTCAGATGTTTTTTACATGTAAAAAACAACACAAGTCATTACCTCATAGACATCAGCAGATATGGTGGTTCGGAGTATGTTCATAGTTAGTCTGAATTCCTTCGCAAGACACTCAGCCAGTGTCTGCTTCCTTCCTTCACGAATCTGGAGATGTTTCGGAAAATTAGTTGCAGTAGCATGGGATCTAAAAATCATCTCTAGAGAAGACCAGTTATCCTTGCAATTCTAATCTAAAGTCAATAGCCATTCCCTAGTTATATAAATGTCAGAGGTAGAGAAGAGCATCATCTGCTGTGCCTGATGAGGAGGCTCAGATGAAAAGTTCAGGCAATCTTGGAGTATGAACTTTAAAACAAAAAACCTGAAAAGGAATTCAAAACAATAAAAGGCAAGCTACAAGAACATCAAACAGTGGTCTACAAGAAAACTTGTGTCATTCAGCAGTCAGCAAAATTCTTTTCCTCAACTTGTAGTAAGAAATCCAATTTGAAAAAAGATCTACCAAAGAGTTGCATTCAAACAGAAAGAAAGCTCTGCAGGATTCCATCCCGATAATGGAATATGAATCTTCTCATATTTGGGAAGGTAATCCTGTTTCAAAAATCAGGATCTCCTTCCGCATGTCCCAAATTAAAATATACACATCTGTCAGTCTGAACTTTTTAAAAGGGCTTTATGTTTCAAAGATTGATTGGTTAGATAATTGCAAGCCATTTATTCCACAATAGAATCTGGTGATCTAGTTAGATTCACATGCCCAAGGTGCTTGAGCCTTTGCGACTAGGACTCCGTAAGACCAGAGGGTAAGCATTGCATTTCTAGGAGTCTGAAAGACAAGTAGTTCGCCAAGGACTATTATTTCTGATAAATTCAAATTCAATGTAGTAGGAGGCTGCCTGCTTCCATGCATGATATCTATTACGAATCATATATTGAGTGATTACCGATCTGAGAGTGATTTTCAATCCAGTAGGGGATGATCTTTTCAACCCTTTCAGTATTGCACCTATCCATCCATTTCCATCCTTGCTTGCCTCAAGTCCCTGGAGCGGAATATCATACATATCACATTCATTATGATCATAATTTGCAAGTGGATTCTGTGAGAAATTTCTAAATTGGAGAGGGGAGGGTGGAGGGTGGAGGGTGCAGGAACTTACAAATGATTTGATGATATCTACCACAGTATCCTTTGAAAAGCACTCATCAATAATTGACAACCTTAAAAAGTAACAAACTGTAATAAGTCCCATCACTATGAAATAGAAGAATTCATGAAGGAAGAGAATATATGCTTTACTATTCCATAACTATTACTTGTTTAAAACGCTGTCTTCATCAAGCTGTATGTCCACAGAAAATTCTTCAATAACAGATTTCACTGCATTCTCATGACCAGAGTTCAAGCTTATAAGACGCTTCTCTAGCTCAGGCAGTTTCTGACATACAGAAAATAAACAAGATAAGTACTCCAGTGAACCACTACAGTGAATGAAATAGAAAGGTCAGCGCTCCTTTAGTTCTTCTTTTTATTATTATTTCTAGTTAGTTATTCAATTATAACTAAGATATTTCTGGACATCTTCCTGAAGGAGGATTGGTAGCGACCATCTTGTAGTAAGCATGGGATTCTGTGTTCAACTGCTTTTGGAGTCAACCTACCTCTCATCCAAAAAATAAAAAAGAGTTTCTGAAACAAATAACGATTCCAAGACTGGGATATCAACAAATACAAAGTAGTATAATTCAAACTAACCTCAAATGGGACAAAATGAGTTGCCATTCCAGCAGCGACCAATTCCTTACCATTCAGCCTCGCACCTGTCAAGGCTAAGAATTCCCCTGTACACAATACCATGACTTTCTGAGTTTTTTTAACACATTGAAGTACCAGAAAGAGAGAAGTGAGTGGCATTCAAGTCATTAACTTAAACATTAAGAAAATAAAGAGAACTCTTAGCAATGCTTAACTTTCCCTATTTGAATACTCACCCAAATGACTAGGGAGACGAGATAGTATGTATGAGAAACCACAATCAGTATGAAATCCTATACTTGCTTCTGGAGTGGAAAAAACCTATTTGTTCATTGTAGAAACTAGAAAGATTTAGTATGCCAAATCAGAACGAAATTCCAAGCCTTATACCACAAAGGCTACAATCGCTAATCTATGCATAGAAATACCCAAACAAGGACAAAATACCCACAGTTTTCTCAGTGACGACTGAAAACTTCATCGGGACCATCAATGATGCACCTCCTCCCATTGAAATTCCATGGACGAGAGCAACCTGTTAGTGAAATGAGGTTCATCATTCTGTAAGTACCTTTGGATATGTAGGAGAACAAGTCCAAAATAGTACCTGGGTTTTCTTATAAGTATGGATGTGATGGCAAAGCCAGTACATTCTGTAAACCACTTCAAGACAAGAATCCTCTGCCAAAAGGCACCATATTTACAAATTAGCTTCATGCGTACAAGAAAGGGAATGACCTCATACATAGGAGGAAATCAACAACTCTGTTTAGTGCAATGACTCGTGAACATGTTATGGCTAAGGAATTATAATTGATGCCAAGATAAAAATGGGAATCTAAAAGTTAGTTTCAGGGACTGTGTTTACTTGATGTCCTGCCATCATAGAACATTCTTAGATCCCCACCAGCAGAAAATGCTCGCCCAGCACCCTGTATAAGGAATAAGATCGCTGTAAAACTTTAACAGAAAAAAATTGCACAGTGATGGCAGTCGTTAGTTTGGTGCGGGTGGAATTGTTAACTGTTGAACAATACTTGATTATCCCACCCTCAGAAGGGTTACCTTTCTCATAACTCACAAAGATAGATAACTGACCCACAGGGTTCCACTGTATCATATCATAACATATGAAACCAATCATCCGATCCTTCTCTTTTTTTCCATAATTTTTTTTACTTCTCTCCAACTTTTTTATTTTTTTTGGATGAACTTTATCCAACTTCAGTGATTAATAACCCTTCATACTTTAAGTGCTTGATATACTCAGTAAGCCCATGACACAACTGAGCAGATAGAGCAAGTTAAGTTGAATTTTCTGGAGGTATCAGAACTAACCTTGATTAATATAAGTTGGGTGTTATCATCTTTTTCCCATTTCTCTAAGAAATCTGCCAGCAGAGAAACCTGAATGGAGTAAAAGAAACAACAATTACATACAGAAATCAAGCTGAACCAGTTGCCATGATAACTTGGGTGAAGTTTACTCAGCATACCACTTTTGATGAAATAACATTCAATTGACGAGGCCTGTTCAATGTGATCAGCCTAACATGATCTATCTCTTCTCCAAGAACAACCTAAAATAGCAATTACGACAGCACCCTTTTAATACTAATTAGTTACTTTGGCGCCAGTTGGGGCAAATCCAACCATAGATAAAGATTTGAAATCACACACACATAATTTGATAACAAAAATAGGAAGCGGGTAAAGAAACCAAAAAGACAGACGGATCTTATATAACTGAAACTTGCAGAGCATATATACCTGCTCTTCTGGGTTAACAACTTCTTGAGCCATTTCAAGAAACTGCACAAACAAAGGATAATAGTTCAAGAAAATGAAACTAATTTCCAATGGTATGGACCATGGATGATTGTTTCACTCAGAAAATGGGAACACTACTAAGATAGTAATAATCTGGCTTAGAACAGAATGTTCATTTCATCATCAAATTACATACTATAAAACAGAAAGATAAAAGCCGGCATTAGCATATATGATCATTGATTACATAAATCAGAAGGGTGAAGAGAACACTTACTAAATGAGTTCAAGTTGGTTGAGGAAAATGTTGAATGAAGCAGCAGCAGTAGGTGGGAGGGTGAGAAGTGGTGGTGGGGGTAAGCATATAAAGAAAGAAATGTGAGTGTCGTTATTTTCACCTTCCAAATAGGGGGATTTTCATAAATATTTTCTTACCGCCTACCTACCACCCCTCTCCTACACTGCTGCTAGCTTAACCTTTGACTGTTTATTCTTAATATTTGTAAGATTTGATCAGAAATAGGTTGTCTAGTAGGTTGGTTGTACAGGTGGTGCTTGGTACTTGAATCATTATTGCCAGGTGTCAAATGTTTCTCTCGAGAAAACATATAATGCGGGGATGAGTGATAGTAGCTCTTGGACTCGGAGGATGAAAAGGTGCCACGTGTATAAGCTTAGCCGGTAACTATCAAGAGGAAGCATCCGACGACGGAGGAAAATCGACAGGACAGGAGCAGCCCGCCCGCCCGCCCGCCCAGAAGAAAAACTTGAAGGAAAGATGGGTTCGGGTTGGTCTTGCTGGTTATATCATTTGCTTGTTTGACGAGTTGCCGAACAGTCTTGCTTTCCGGTCAAAAAGCCGTTGACCATTACCAAACATCAACAACCCAACTAAACTTTCAACATCGTCGTCTCAGAGGAGGTGCCATCTGTTCCAATGTAGGTGTTTACGTCAAAATGTTCCTACGCTAAACATTTAACACTGCCTTGCGTCCCATTACTAATAACACCGAAATGTTAGATAGAACACGTTGCAACCTCACATTTGAGTAGGTTTTCTGTCCTCGCTACGATACACGTGGCAACCACCCACCAGTCAAAAAAAAACAAGTGCATGAAGTACGTGTTTAGCATTTTGATGAAGAGTGTTTTCAGAAATATTTTTAGAAAAGCATTAAAAATAATCAATTTGATGACTCTTGAAAGGCAGCATGCATCGCTTGAAATTATTATAAGAAAAGCTAAAATACGTGGTGAAAGGATTGTAGTTTTTTTAATAAAATATTGTAGATACCATAGTGTTTTTTTATATTATTTTTTTAACATAATTTTTTTTATGATTTTAAAAAAAATTAATTTTTTTAATATTAAAATGATTGAGAATTTACCTTTTTAATTTTTTAATTTTATCTTTTGATGTAATTATTTTTTTGTTGAGGTAACTCAGGTTGCCCCAGTTTATGGATTTAATCGGTTTTTTTAATTGAACTTGATTTTTTTATAATTTATTTTTTTATCATTTTGTTAAAAAAATAATTTTAGAGAAAAATCATGTTATTAAACTTTATGAAGTAATTCACAAGTGTTTTGCTTTCTTTTTTTTTTCTTGAATTTTTGTTATAATTGTTTTCAAGTCTATTTTTGTCAATTTTATCTTTTAAAATTGGGATTATTGAGAATTTAACTTCGTAATTTTATATATATATATATATATATATATATATATGAGGGTAGTGTGATTTACAAGTTTGTCAAAGTAATCCCAGTTACCCCTGTTTATGAGTTTAAGGAGTTGTCTTTTTTTTTAATTGAACTTGACTCTTTTGTGGTTTATTTATTTCTTATGTAGTTAAAAAAATAGTTTTAGAAAAAAACTATGTTATTAAATTTTATAAAGTAACAAAAATTAAAGGGTGTAAGGAAACCATTGTTTATTCACACCCATTACATTATGAATGATAATAACAATCCATAGTGTTTTGCTTTCGTTCTTTTTGAATTTTTTTATAATTTATTTTCAAATTTATTTTTGTCGATTTTGTTTTTTAATATTAGGATAGTTGAGAATTTGATTTCATAATTTGTTTCTTTTTATTTTAACTTTCTATAAAATTAGCATGGTTTGTGGATTTGTCAGGATAACACACGCTGCCCTCATTTATGAATTTAGTGGGGTGTTTTTTTTATTGAACTTGACTTTTTTATCGTCTCTTTTTTCTTATACAATTAAAAAAATATAGTTTTAAAAAAAAAGTTATGTTATTAAACTTTATAAAATCTATGGATTTATTGACATGCTTGACTAGTTGACTTGGTTCGTTCGTTTGACAAGTTTAACTCCTTTTAAATTAGTTTTTTGTTCATCTTTAGATAATAGATTAACTGAAAATTCTGTTTTATAATTGGTTTTGTTTCGTTTTTTTATGAAATTATCACGATCTAAAAAAAACATCTCGATATTAAATCGGTGTTTGATTTTGTAATTATCTATTTTTGTTATTATATAGTTAAATAAAAAATAGTTTTAAAAAAACAAATTATAATCTCAGTAGAGTTCATAATACAATTCACAGGTTTGGTGTACTAGCCTGACTTACTCGATTCACAGGTTTAACGAGTTTACTCACCGATAGGATATACTTTGTTTTTGTTTTTGTTTTTTATCTTTTAATTATTTTTAATTTCATCATTTAATATTAGATTGGTTGAGAAATAGACTATATTATTAATTTTTTTTTTTTTTGCTTTCTAGAAATAATTATCTTAATTTTATAAACATCTATTTTTATTATATAATTAAATAAAAAAAATTATTAGATCTAATAGAATTCACAACTCAAATCACCGAAGGTAAAGATTAATCTAATATTTTATTGAATCAATATTTAAAAAAAAATATATCAACTCAATATTTTTTAAAAAAAATATCATTTAAAATATTTTTAAAAATTAAGTAATGTTTTTTTCAATTTTCAAAATAATATTAAAATATATAAAATCAAACAATTCAACCAGTTTTCACACAATTTAATTAAACACTTAAATTAAATAAAAAAATTGAGGAAGTTTCAAAATTAACTTTCTTAATCAGATTTAATAACGCTGTTAAAAAATCCTTCAAACTCTTAATATATTTTTTATATTTAAAAAAATTGATTCGATAAGTGAAAGCCAATATTCTAGTTGCTCGATAATCAAAATCAATACGAGAAGCACCAATTTCAGAACACATTATCTTCAAAACTGGAAAGAACATTTTCATAAGTTTTGACAGCGCCAATACAAGGAAGGCACCAGAAAGTTTCCATGAGCACAAAATTCAAAAAGAAATCAGGCAACTTAACAAAACACATGAGCTTCAAAACTGGAAAGGGTGGACAGCAGTAGATGCAGAATAAGCTCCTGGAAGCAATGGGTTCACGAAAGAGATCTAGCTCTAATCCTCACTAGCTCAACAATCTATTCAGCCTAACAAGGTCGCAGATCGAAGAACCAACAAATTAAACCAACCAATTTACATAAACAGGTTGGGCCTGGATGCCTTGTATGTTGTCTTGAGCTTCCTGGTTGGGGGTCTAACCTTCTTGAACACCAATGGGAACTTGATTTTGGAATTGTGGAACTGCTTGGTACTCTCTCTCTTGCAAAGCTTTGCAGGGATGGTAGCAGTCTTGATGATCTGGATGCATGGTGACCTAACCCTGTGGCGAGATGCCATCTCGTTGTACATCTGTTCAACAGCACCATTCAGAGTTGTATCCCTGTATTCCTTGTACATGTTGTGATAACCAGTTCTGCTCTGGTATCGCAGCCATATTCCATAGTTCTTGATCTTGGTAGGATTCTTCTCAAAAATCTACAATCAGAAATTAATTATTTAAAGACCACTGGAATAAAATAGCACAGCAAAGAAGCAAAAATGCCAGTGATTCTTGTCCTTCCACAGGAAGACTCATATACAAGTATAACAAATGTTGCTAACATTTCCCTTTTAAAGATGGATCTAAATCAAGCACAGGAAATGTATTTTGTGACACCAAAAAACTAGAAAGCACTGGAATGGATGGGTATCACGGAAGAAAGTCATTTCCTGTGAGTTGATTTGACCAGCTAATCACGTGACCTTCCCTTCATTAAAAGGAAGTTTGAACCCCAGGAGCATAAACAAAAGAGCTATAGAATGTTTATTAAGGTAAGATTCAAAATCTCACTCATGCAGATGCACTTATGCAGGAGGCAATAACAAAGACAGGTAAAAATAATTATTCCTGAGATATCCTTTCAGAGGTTCTACATCTCGAGAGAGTAAAGTTTAGTTTCAACATTTAGGTTATAACTCGCCAATACTATTAGCTGAAGAAAAACAAAATTGAAATCGCAGGCCTACTCCATGCAAATAGCCTGGATGCACAGATTATAGAGTTGGTGGGAGCAATCAACGCATTTTTTCCATGTTGCCAGGATTCACACCAATGCATGAAAATGCAGGTGTTTGAGCCAAGGTGCATGTGAATAAGTTTTGTGATTTAAAGATTTAAGTAGCTGGATTTTTTTAGTTAAGAGGTGAGTAATTATGAGCTGAGCCAATCTATTGGTACTAAAATTCAGTTTAGTATTCTTCAGAACTAAATAAATCTCCTTACAAGTTTAACACTTTCATTGGTGCAACTTTATTAAAATTTCCCACTGAATGAGTTAACATAGTTCTAGGAAGTTAAGTCTAGAATTTCATCACATTAACCTGGAGCGCTGAGGACATAGCATTTCATCCCCATTTTAGCTCCAAGTCGGCTTCATGTTAAAACACTAATTTTCATTTGTACGCTGTTTAATCTCGATTAAGGACCCCCAACTTCTGAATTAAATGGTTATCCTATCCTATATAATGGCAAAACTTTATGAGGTTTTACTGCATTGAAAATGATATTTCATTGCCCACTTCACTAATCTCAACGTCCAGAAACACCTTCATAAAACAAAACAAAAAAACCCTTCAAGGCCCAAAATCAGTTCTTATCTTACTCATAAGACAACATCATCGGACGCTCTATAACGAATGTAAGATCACACGTACCTCATTGATGGCAAGAATTTGTCCATTGCTTTTCTTGACCTTCTTAAGCTTCCTCAAGAAGTACCTAAAACTCATCAACCATCATAGAATCAGAAATTTGCGATCATAATAAAATACATCCAAAAGACTCAAAAAACCATCAAAGATAGATTATTTAGGAAGGGAAGAGACGACACATACCAGAACTTTGATTTTGAACGGACCTCGTTCGTTGCCCAAAGCTTCATGCGGTAGATCTTTGGATGCTCATCGGACTCAGTTGGAAGTGCTCTCCCGACCACTTGGTACTGGTGAAACTGTTTCCACGCAAAACACAAATCAAAAAATCAAAAATCTTGTCATTGGAGCCATGAAAAACAGCAGAATGAGGAGGTCCGAGGATGTTGATGTTACATACCCTGAAGGAAACCATTTTGTGACGTGCTTGAGAGAGAAGCAGCCGGGTTCCTGAGCTCAAACGCCAACTCTTTCCTCCCTGTCTCAAAGTTTTGGAGGAGCATATAAGTGAGAGTGTAAAACCCTAGTTTCGTGTCGCGCTTAGGGTCAGCTCCGAACCCTACAATGTTCTCAGCTTGGCCCAGATCTAATTTCTGATCCAGAACGAGTCCAATCTGCATATTAATCTCGGCCCAAAAACACTTATTAGTCCAATTGAGCTTCCAGAGCCCAGATTTAGATCTCGTT
>Ga0325414_1005783_pt1 | contig 13084 bp, 13 predicted proteins | sample PopdelMetagenome_8_FD_206183 | JGI IMG/M metagenome (GOLD analysis project Ga0325414, IMG submission 206183) | Populus deltoides microbial communities from Bellville, Georgia, United States - Leaf-PdKOR-R3 | ecosystem: Host-associated > Plants > Phyllosphere > Phylloplane/Leaf | place: USA...
TCAGTCTATCCTAACCACACAGATTTTGGTTCTGGTTAAAGGGGATCGGCGAAGGGGTCTTAGTTCAGCCCAACCACACAGATTTTGGTTCTGGTTGAAGGGGATCGACAAAGAGATCTCAGTTCAGCCTAACCACACAGATTTTGGTTCTAGTTAAAGATGATCGGCGAAGGGATCTCAGTTTAGCTTAACCACACATGATTTTGGTTCTAGGTAAAGGGGATCGGCGAAGGGATCTTAGTTTAGCCTAACCATGCAGAATTTAGCTTTGGTTAAAGGGAATCGCTAGAGGGGATTTCAGGTTGATAGAGCTACAAACCGATTTTGTTCTTATTAGATCGCCAGATGGGATCTCAGGTAAACCCAATCAAAAGGGCAGGTTGCCCGTGAAAATAGACCCGTGTGAGTGTGTGAGCAGGTCGCCCCTGAAAATAAACCAAAGTGAGTATGTGTGGGCAGGTCGCCCGTAAAAATAGACCAGTGTGAGTGTGTGGGCAGGTCGCCCCTGAAAATAGACCACTTTGAGTATGTGTAGGCAGGTCGCCCGTGAAAATAGATCAGTGTGAGTGAGTGGGCTGGTCGCCCCTAAAAAGAGACCACTTTGAGTATGTGTGGGCAGGTCGCTCGTGAAAATAGACCAGTGTGAGTGTGTGGGCAGGTCGCCCCTGAAAATAGACCAAAGTGAGTATGTGTGGGCAGGTCGCTCGTGAAAATAGACCAGTGTGAGTGTGTGGGCCGGTCGCCCCTGAAAATAGACCACTTTGAGTATGTGTGGGCAGGTCGCCCGTGAAAATAGACCAGTGTGAGTGTGTGGGCAGATCGCCCCTGAAAAATAGACCACTTTGAGTATGTGTGGGCAGGTCGCCCCTAAAAATAGACCACTTTTCTTCAAAAGGGGCGGGTCGCCCAAGATAATGAGATCATTTTCTTTTTCTTTTCTTTACAAAGCTTACTATGCAAAACATTGAGGAGTTTTGCTTCGTAAGCATTGTAAAAAGGGGGCATCTGTTGCTACCTAATTTTTAACCCACCTATTTGATAAAATTTTAGAAAAAAATCCAAAAATAGCGAAAAACAATGAAAATCCAAAACAATATGTTTTTTTTTATATATATATTTGCATCGTTTTTAGCATTTTCAATGTCGTCTAAAAAAGAATTTAAATTTTTAGAAGTTTTCGAACGCGTTAAACTTTTCACGCGTTGTTTTTGAAATCCTTGATTTTTCTCTGAGTCAACGTTGATATTGCTCGTTTTAAAAAATATAAGAAAAAACAAGAAAAATCAAAATTTACAAAAAAAAAAAGTTGTGGGACCAATTTTGAGTCCCAGGCAACATTTTACCTATAAATATAGGTCCAAAACTCAAAACCCGGGGGGGTAATTTTGTAATTTGGGGGAGGCAACACAAAAAAAAGAAAACCCTAAAAAAACTTAACTCTTTCTTCTCCCTCACCCGGAGCCGCCGCTTTTTCCTTCTTCTCGCCAGCCAAGAGCTTTGCTCCCTCAGCCCAAACACGGCCAGCCCCCCTCTCTCTACCAAAAGACACACCAGACTGCCCCCCTTCCTTTGAAACCAAATTAGTGATCTTCATCCCCTCACTCTCCCTTCCCTCTCTCGACTGCACACAGGCCATCCCCATTCTCTTTTCCCCACAAGAGAACCAACCACACCCGAACACCCCTAGCCCACACAGACCTTCCCTTTCCCTCAACCGGTTCTCTCTCTCAGCCACCTCGTCTTTCCCTCTCCAGCCAGCTCAACTTTTCCCCCCATCTCCTCTCATCACCGTCCCAGCTGTTCCCTTCCAGCACAAGACTTTCCCTCTCTGGCAACACAGACAGAGACCGGCTTCTGCACCTCCCCACAGCAGTCGGCCACTACATTTCTCTCAGCTGTTTGTCGCCGCCAGCAGCAGCAGCGCCGTCTTCACCAGTGAGCCACCAGCCCCCACACGGCAACGCCGAGGCACTACTCTTCTTCATCTTCTGTAACTGGCCTCCTGCCCGCCTTCTCCCTCAAGTAGAGTCCGCAGACCCAGTAGTCTCCAGCGGCGGCCCGAACACAACGGCACCTACAGATCAGTAGCCATCCTTCTTCCTGCTAGCTACCCGAATCGGAGGAGAAGATGAAAAAACCCATGGAAGAACCGATCTGCAGTGAAGCAGATCTAAAGGAGAAGAGAGAGGCATATCCAAAAACAGTGAAAGAAGATTAAAACAATGTGCCTGTTGCCTTTTTGGTGTTTTGCAGGTCACCGCCGGCGAGGAGGGGAAGAAGAGAGGAAGCCGTGACTGACCCTCCTGCGCGCCTGGATTTCTTGCGGCGGCGCGTGGAGAGACGCGCCGCCAGTGACGGTGGCACGTGGAGAGACGCACCGCTAGTGTTCCTGCGGGTACAGAAGGCTATCCCTGTAATTTCAGATTGTTTTGGGGCTAATTTTTGTAATTGTAAAAATTGTTTAATGTTTTTTTGTTTAGTTGACTTTTTATAATTTATAGTGTTGATGTAATAAAAAAGAAAAGAAAAGAAAGAAAAGAAAAAAGAAAAAAAGAAAAGTATAGTGAAAAGGAAATGTGTGATTTGTATTTTGTTTATGAATGTTTTTTTTTTGTACGATAAAATTGCAAGAATAAAGAAGAATTTAATATTTTGATTTGCTTATGGATAAAGAATTATGAACTTATATGTAAGTCGTATTTCTAAAATTCGATGAAAGAACAGAATTTTTAAAACTTCTTTAATACATCAAGTCCATGAAGCAGCTTACCTCAGGTAGAGTGTGTTAGGGATGCTAATATCTTCCCTAACCACAACCAGTCCCTTACCCGTGAATCTCTGACAAGACCAGCACCCGGGTTTCCTAGTAGCCTTCAATTAAATACTAGGTGGCGACTCCAACGAACCAATCAAAACACAAACGAAATGAAAAATCGCCAGCCGATGCTGCGCGGATTTGACGTGCGACACCTTCTCTTCTGGCTCTCTTCCTTCAATCCTCGCCATTCTTGCCTCTCTTTTAATCTGAGTGACCCACTTGTAATAGTCTTTCTTGGGCTTATATCCAAGCCCAAATCTTTGATTTGCACACTTTAGCTTGATCAGCCCAGGCATTCCAGTCTCAGGATGACATTGAAAAGGAGCCCCATTCTTTAGAAAGCATTTGGTAGCCATCTTTGCTGTTTATGGAATTCTAGGCTTTCTCAGCACTACACCTTCAGGAACCCATTCTGTGTTCACAATTTCAAAAGCATGAATATTCCCATCTCTACAATCTTCTGCTTCAATGAAGGGTATGACCACATTTTTTATCATGGAAACTGTCTCTTCAGCTTTGACAGTTATCAGCATTCCATTCATGATATACTTTAAACACTGATGCAATGAAGAAGCTATTGCTCCAGCTGCATGAATCCACGGCCTTCCTAATAATATGCTGTAAGATGGGTGAATGTCCATTACCTGTAATGTTATCAAGAACATCTGCGACCCTACATATAGCTCCACTTTTAGGGTCCCAATTATCTGTCTTAGCGAACCATCATATGCTCTAGCCATCAAGGTGCTAGGTTTCATGTGTGACTCATCAACAGGCATTTCTTTTAACATATGCATTGGTAGGACATTCAATGCGGAACCATCATCGATGAGTACCTTTCCGATCAGAATATCCTTACAACGCACTGTAATGTATAGTGGCTTGTTATGCCCAGTACCATCAGGACTCAATTCATCTTCAGTGAAGTATACATAATTCGAGGCCTGGATTCTTCCCACTAAATGTTCCATGGCTTCTTGATTGATGTCTTGAGGAACATATGCTTCATTCAATACCTTTTGTAGAGCCGTCCTATGTGGCTCAAAGCTTAGAATCAGAGACAATAGCGATATTCTTGCTGGAGTTTTCTTGAGCTGTTCAACAACACTACATTCACTATGTTTCATCAGCTTTAAGAATTCATTGATTTCCTCTTCCATGACAGGTTTGTTTATTTCCTCAGTCACATCAACCCCCTCTTTACCCTTAGCTTTTCTTTGTTTTTCTAGCTCTTTTGGAGTGAAACATCTGCCACTACGGGTCAATCCTCCAATTACTGCTTGAAAAATAGGCGGTTGCTGAGTGTTTTTGAAAGAATACCCATAGTTATGAGGTAAAACACTATAATTCCCTTTATGTTCAACTACTGGTTTGGATAAGACCAATTTGGGTGGCCTTCCTGTAGTGAATTCTACTCGACACACCTCTTTATTTGGTGCCTCCATCATGAACACCTCTTCACTTATTGCTTTCTCAATTCGTAGCAACCCACAACTGATCATTTGCATCACTTTTTTGTGAAAGCTCTCACAATGGCTGATCACATGGCCTTCTATATTATGATGTTCACAACATTTCTCGCTACCCTCTTTGTACCTTGCATCTACCATCATTTGGTAGATCCTATCCATTGACACCTTTAAGATTTTTGAGTGTTCTACTTCTAACATGTTTACAGACCCACTACCTGAAGCATGATTGGGTAGAGGGTTCGTATTCACATTAGGGGCATCTTCAAATGTTATCCATCCTGCTTTGATCAGTTGTAGAAGCTTTCTCTTAAAGGCGTTGCAGGTATGGATGCTATGTCCAGCTACATTGGCATGGTATTCGCAAGTGAGATCCAACTTATACCAGCTGGGGTAAGGTGGTTGTAGGGGTGTCAAAGGCACGGGGGCTACTTGTTCGATACTTAGTAGCTTTTGGTACATTTCATTTAAGGGTAACGACAATGGAGGCAATTGTTCTTGGGTTCTTTGGTAGTTCTTTTTGGGGAAACTTTCAGCTTGGTTGTTTACTTGGTGGTTTTGGGGTTCAAGTTTTCTGGCTGGGATCGGGAAGTTGAAATTGGTGTTGGCAATTTGGGATGAAGAGGATTGAGTGTTATATCTTTGGAATTGACCTTTTTTGCTTTTATAACTACTTTCAATATGATCAATTTCTCTCTTTTTTACTCCAAAACCTTTTTTCTCCATGGGTGCAAAGATTCTCCCACTCTTTACTCCTTGCTCTATTTGTTCTGCTACTGCCACGGCATCAGTGAATTGTTGAGCCGAACTACCCATCACGTGTTCATAGTATGGCGTTTTTAGCGTGTTAGCAAACAGAGCAACCATTTCCTTTTCTAGGAGAGGGGGATGTACCTATGCTGCCAAATCTCTCCATCTCTGGGCAGACTCCTTTATGCTTTCTTTATCTCCTTTCTCCAGATTAGACAGACTGGTTCTATCAGGAGCAATATCCATGTTGTATTTGTATTGCTTGATGAAAGCATCTACGAGATCCTTCCATGTATGGATCCTTGTATTATCTAACCTCATATACCAACTCAACGCCGCTCTACTCCGACTGTCTTGGAAGAAATGCATTAGTAGCTTCTCATCGTGCACTACTTCTGCCATTTTATTGCAATAGGATTTGAGATGGGTAACAGGGCATTGAGTTTCGGTATATTTGATAAATTCAGGAACTCGAAATTTCTTTGGTACCACCACATTAGGGACTAGACACATTTCTGCGGCTCGCACAGGGTCATATAAGTCTACTTCCTCAATGGCCCTGATCCTGGCCTCTAGTGCTGCCATCTTGTCCTGATCAATGTCATCAGATGGCTTAGTTTTGTGGGATTCATTAACGAATGCATCTGCGACTGCAGGTGTTGGTACTGATGTTGTTGACTACACAAATGTTGGATTGTGTCAGGGCTCCTGTGCATGTTCTCCTATTATTTCTTCAGGTTGGTTTGCTGGGAAAGTGGCAGGTCTAGTTGAAGGGCCTTCACCAGAGGTATTCCTTAGTGCTTGCTCGAGTAAACTAGTGAGGCGAGCCACACTATCCTTTAGAGAATTCAACTCTTCTTGGAAATGAGCTTCATGGTAAGCACGTTCTTCATCTTCCATGTTCCTTGCTTGAAGTCGAGTGTTGTAGACTCTTTGGGGACCTATATATTGACTTGGCGTATGCATGTGTGTTATAATGAATGAATGTATGAATATGGATGCAAATGAGAAATGCATGTATATGGATTAAAGAGCTAATCCGTGACTTCCTTTGTCAAATATAGGTAGCATCCGAAGTCTGATATACTCAAAGAGGTTTTACCCAATTCCTTTGATTGATTAAATTCCATGCACATTGTAAAATTTCAAAAGTAGGCATAATACAGATGGTTCATACAAAGTGTCTTCATTCAAATGATATTCCTCTATTGGCTACATTCCTGATGAAAGAGGAAACTTCATTCAAATACTCCTCATATCTATGACGGTTGTTGGCAATCCTGGCAGCCTTCACTTGTAGCTCATTTGCCTTTCTAGCTACCATGTCAATTAGCCTGTCCGTTTGTTCGATCTTGTAATGGAACAGGGTGTTATCTTAAAGCAGTGTTCCATTACTAGCAGCTAATGATTCATTATTTGTCTCCAAAATTTGAACCATCTTTTCCTACTGCTGAATCTGCTTTCTGGCCCTTTGCAATTCTTCCTTCTCTATATCAAGCTCAGCTACCTTAGTGTTTAGTTGTACGTCGAGGCTGCTGATATAGTCTTGCCATTCCTTAAACCGTTCTTGCATCTTCTTTGCTTCTTCCTCTCGGGACTCAAGCTCGACTTATATCACAAAAACTTGGTTTCTTATACCATTTATTCTGTCCAGGTATTCCTTTATATCCAACTCAGCTATCCTCTTTGCTTCTCTCTCATCATCAGCTTGGACCTGATATCGAGTTCTTAAGCTTCTTTCTTCTTCAATGGTGAGTTCTGCCAATCTGTTCTTCTCTTTTTTAGCTTCCCATTTTAATTTATACTGGTCCCTTTCTTTCTTCAGAGAAGCTATTGTCTCTTTGTCAGCAGACTTTTTATTTTCTGAGGCCCTTTTTAGAGTCACAAATTCTTGCTCCATCATTACATGTTTGTTCACCAACTCATCATACTTGACCTTCCCTTCTTCCAGTTGCTTATTTGCTTCGTGCTGGTTCTTTCTTAACTTAATAATTTGCTCATCTTTTTCTTTCAATTGCTGATCTAGAGAGGCATTTATCTTATCTTCTTTCAAGAGTTGGTTTTCCTGGAATTTCTTATGAATCATGCTCTTGCTAAGCTCAATCCTCAGCTATCTAGTTCTTCTTGGAGATTTTCCTCGTTGTTGACCCTTTTTCTTTTGAGCTCCAATGTCATGGATGACTTATCTTGGGTTACCCCTAGCTCTATTGCCTCTTGAAGTATTTTCAATGAATTGCCACTCCTCCATATTGAATAATTAGGGCTAATTGAGAACTCTTTTTGAAACTCCTCTTTGCGGACCAAAATAGGCTGCTTCCAGTTATTTCTGATGGCATCTAACTTATCCAAAGAACTAGCTTCTTTAAACGGACTGGTATATTCGGCTAATCCTCAAGTTCTTGGTACGTATTGTACTCCTCCAAACTGTCTAGCCACCAATGAGGGTGAGTAGTTGATATAACCAGTCAAGCCAATTAATAGGACCCATGCTTTGTTGCCACAACTCATGAGGTAAGATGAACCACTTACCCAAGGAGCTTTCCATCTGAAATTACTCTAGGGAAGTTCTCGATATTTCTCTACCCATGCCTTTTCATCCAAATCATTCCACTCTTTAGTCAGCACTAACTCAAGAGGCCTCATGTTAAACCACCAGAAATTATTGAAGACTTCTTTTGACGCTTCCAAATGGCTAACTATCCACATGAATAAGAGAGGAATACAACATCTCATCACCCCTTTCCCATGCAATCTACAATGATTTAGAGATAAGAAGGTTTCAGCTAAGATAACTGAAGTAGGATTATTCTTTGTCTCTTCAAATTCAAGGAAGGCGTTAGCAGCTTCAATGCTAACAATTCCTGCGGCTTCTGAAGGAAACAGAACCAACCCAAAGATGACAAAAATAATTATCTGATATCTTTCCTTATCTGTCTTCAATTTATTCTCGATCATTTTCCACTTGAACCCTCCATTGGATGTCCTGTACCGATCAACTTGATCCAAATGTAGAAGTTTGGCAACTGCTGCAGCTGTAATCTCAATTCTTTGCCTGAAGTACACTTTGTAAGGGTCATTCAGAAAACTCAAGATCTTAGCATACTCTTCAAGAGTAGGGGTCATATCAATATCCCCAAAAGTAAAACATCTGTAGCTCAGATCCTAGAAATGCATCAAGGCTTTGACTGCTGAAATCTGAACAGGCATTCTTATTAGATGAGCAATTCTTCCATACTTCTTCTCAAACAGATTCTCATCAATATATCCCAGAATAGGGGCCAACTTCTTTATGCTGTCTACAGAACAGTGTACTTTGGTTATGTGTGGTAATTCTTCAACCTTGGTTCTTGGGCAATCCCCTTCGACTAATTGCATCATCTCATATCTTTCCCCATATTCCGAAAAGGTAAGGGAAGTTATGGTCTTAGCTCAAAAATCTTGTAAAGTCTAGAAAAATTCTAGGTTATTATATGAGGGATATGTTTTCTACCTGGTCTCAAAAGGTCTATGAACTGCCCAGTGACTACCTTTCATGAAGGCAGTATGGGGGTTTACAAGGGATGGTCGGGGCACTATGTGACCACCATCACCAAGTAAATACTCAGCTCATAGTTGGATGTTTCACGAATCTGAACCCCAACTGAAAGTCATGAGGCAGACCGCTACTCCCCACCTATCCTAGAATTGGATCTTCTTGCACAAATAAAAATGCATGAATGCATTAATCTTGATGTATTTATGTATGAACAGGAAATAAAAGTGTCGAAATAGTTAAGTTAAACAAACCAAAACAGATAATCAAACAATCAAACAAACAAAGCTTAGGCTGACTAAATAAGGCGGTCCCCAGTGGAGTCGTCATTCTGTCGCACGTCACCTTGCGGCGTCGGCTGGCGATTTTCTAGTTCATTTGCTTAATTCGTTAGGAGTCGCCACTTAGTATTATGGTAACTACGAACCTATGATCTGCGAGAGTCTGGGTAAGGGACTGGTTGTGCAAGGGGAAGACGCATCACCCCCAATGCACCCTACCTAAGGTAAACTGCATTATTATTTGATTGTTTTTTAAGTCGAGTTTCTATTTGTTGGTCTTTTCTAAGGTTCAAGGTAGATCTCTCTTCATGAGAAAGTCTCTACCTTATTGGATTAAATCCTAACCGTTCTAAAGTCTAAATTTTAGCATCGTATTTATTTATACCTTGTATCTTTAATACCTGAGGGTGTACTTTATCGTGTAATTTTACACCCACAAATATTAAAGTTTACATTTGGATCTTAAAAAAAAATTGAAAAAAAGGTTTTTGATATTTTGGCCAAACCCTAATGGATAATCATAAACCAGTCATGATATCCATTTCTATTTTCAAAATATGGGAAAGATGCAAGTCTTTTTTTTTAAAAAAAAAATATGCTTGGAAAAGTTTTTAGGTTTTGGCCGTATGCATGAAATTATTCTTTTTTTTTTTTCTGGAGAAAATCGGGTATTTAATACCGGATTTGTATTTTACAATGTAAATATACAACCCGATATTATGCAAAATTGGTAGAAAAATATTTGAGAAAATCACAAATTTTTTTAAGGATTTTTTGAAATTTTTTTGGAATTTTTTTCGTTTTTTTAATATTATAATATATTATTATAAATAAATAAATAAAAATAAAATAAAAATCTACATGGGCTGGGCCGGCCCAGCTAACTGGGCCAGGCTCAGCCATAGAAGAGGATGGGCCGATCTCGGCCCGAAATGGTTGGGCTGACCTTGGCCCAACACTTTTTATTTATTTCTTTAGGGCCGGGCCGAATCTGGCCCAGCCCAAAGTTCTAGGCGAGGTCCGGCCCGACCCTAAAGAAATAAATAAAAAGTGTTGGGCTGAGATAGGCCCAACCGTTTCGGGCCGAGATCTGCCCAATCATTTTGGGCCGAAATCGGCCCAACCTCTTCTATGGCTGAGCCTGGCCTAGCCCATGTAGATTTTTATTTTATTTTTATTTATTTATTTATAATAATAAATTATAATATTAAAAAAAAACAAAAAAATCCAAAAAAATTTCAAAATATCCTTAAAAAAAATTTGTGATTTTCTCAAATATTTTTCTACCAATTTTGCATAATATCGAGTTGTATATTTACATTGTAAAATACAAATCCGGTATTAAATACTTGATTTTCTCTGGAAAAAAAAAGAATAATTTCATGCATACGGCCAAAACCTAAAAACTTTTCCAAGCATATTTTTTTTAAAAAAAAAAACTTGCATCTTTCCCATGTTTTGAAAATAGAAATGGATATCATGACTGGTTTATGATCATTCATTAGGATTTGGTCAAAATATCAAAAACGTTTTTTTCAATTTTTTTAAGATCCAAATGTAAACTTTAATATTCGTGGGTGTAAAATTACACAATAAAATACACCCTCAGATATTAAAGATATAAGGTATAAATAAATACGATGCTAAAATTTAGACTTTAGAACGGTTAGGATTTAATCCAATAAGGTAGAGACTTTCTCATGAAGAGAGATCTACCTTGAATCTTAGAAAAGATCAACAAATAGAAATTCGACTTAAAAAACAATCAAATAACAATGCAGTTTACTTTAGGTAGGGTGCATTGGGGGTGATGCGTCTTCCCCTTACACAACCAGTCCCTTACTCAGACTCTCGCAGATCATAGGTTCGTAGTTACCATAATACTAGGTGGCGACTCCTAACGAATTAAGCAAATGAACTAGAAAATCGCCAGCCAACGCTGCACGGTGACGTGCGACACATAAAATTAGACATAAATCTCTTTCACAACATACATTTTTCATCTATTACCAATATCCATCTAATATTCTATCCTATTTGACGAGAATAAATCACCTCCTCTAGACTTTTTTGATCTGGAGCATATGACTGCTGATCCGATGGTAATGCCAATTTCTGAAAAAGGGTCATGGCATCTGCAAGATTCAATGTTTCCAATTTATATGTTGATCCAAAACTTTGAAATTCATATCTTGATGTCACCAAAATCTTGTAATTTTCTATTCGGAACTTGAGCTTGTTCAGGTAACTCGATTTCTTTATGCTGGAATATCATCTTCACAATGACCAGCAGGTTGCGCAGCTTTGAAACGTTGATAAAGAAGATGTTGCTCTTGAATTTATCTGAAAAGGCGGAAAAGAAGAAAGCTGTAATGAAATTTCTTCAGAAATTCTTATGTTTTCACATATAGGTAAATAAAGACGGAGACAAGAGCCTACATGTGGAACTCCAAATTCTAATCCTCAGAAAAACTAAAAGCAAAAATATGGGAATTGATTCATTTACTCTGCTAAAGAGTTCCAAGTAATGAACTGAGTCTAAAATATCATACATTTGCTTATTTCAATCAATAACAGCCCCACAATTCTGCAGAAACACAAGTCTTTATGTGTGGTTACAATTCAACATGACAAAAGCATCCGTTTTTATTTCTTGAAAAATGAATAATTCAACAAGAGAATGTACATGAAGCTGAATAGAGATACACATTAGACCAGAAAAACAAAAGGGAAAACAGTAGCAATTTACCTCAGATACTAACAGAACCAGCTAAAGTAGTATTACTATAGCTCTTGCTTGAATCCACCCTACTACCATTGCTTAGAGTCATGCTTAACTTCCCGAATTTATCACTTAACTGTCTTACGCCAGAAGAAACACCTTTTGTATCTCCTACTTCCTGAAGTTGCAAAACACTGCTAATATGATCACGAATATCCTTCTCTAAGTTGAGAAGTTTCATGTTATAAGGAGACTTCCTAAAAAAGTTGTATTTATGGATTTTTGAGCATTTATTGACTAAATCATTGCCTTCTGCCATTAATCCTTTGAGCCTTTCAAGTTGCTTTGGTTGATAAAGTTCTGCGTTGAAAGATTCTATTCTCTTTATAATTGGAGCCATGTCTTCCAACATCTCCTCTAGGCGCTTCAAGCTTTGCTTGAACTGGGAGTTGTTTTTCTGTGCATTTAAAAACCCCTTTAAGAAATTATCAAAAATTATCTCGAAACCAGCCCCAGCAACTGCTGATACCACAACTTGACCTGCCATGGCTTTTTTTTCACAAAGAAAAACCAGCTGATTTTTGTACAACAACTAGTGAGGAACTGAAGTAAAGAGGAAAATGGTTTCTGGGCTGTTTTGGGTAGATGGAAATCTTTTCCGGGGAACTGGATTTCCTATCGTGTTTTCTTTCTTGAGAAACGAAGTAAAGCATCATTATATGCTAGTTTTCTAATTTCTTGTGTTAATGATGTGTAAAGTGTGTGGACTTGAGAGGAATTTCATGGCAGCTTCCTCATCGGAGCATCGAACTTTCACTCTCTAGATTCTTTCCAACTTTTATTGCCCGTTGGTCCACTTTGAGAATTAAATAAATTGTTCAAGATGAAGGATGGTCTAAATATATATATCAGGACAAAGTTAAAGAAATATATGCCTTTTGATTTCTAAGAAACAACGTTCATGCACCAAAAGAAATATATAATGTGGATCTTTGGCTAACAACTCAACAAAAAAGAACAGTTCTTGGGTGTTACCCTATACATGTCTATGTTAATTTTTTAGTGTAATATAATTTGAGCCCCTCAATGTTTCATAAAAAAAATAAGAAGTAGTTAAACCACGTTGGCATTTTTTATTAACAACTCTAATGATTATCTTCTGTAATTTCAATAATAAGAAAAGAAAAAAAAGAATGAGATTAAAGTTGGTATAAAAATTAAATTAAATTTTAAATGATGAAATAAAAAAATACAGTAATTAAAAGATTAGCACTAAATTTGATATAATTAATAAATAATAAAATATTTTAAAGTTTTTTACAACTTCTAAAAAGTATTTTCCGTTTAAAATTAAAAAAAATACTTTCCTGAAAATCAATTCAGGCATACTTGATTTAAGAACATCATCATTTGATGTCGTATGTGAGAAAGTGATAAAAAAGCTATTAACTATTTTCTAGACTTGTTTCTTGACCTTTCTGAGCTAGTTTATGGTAGACAATCAAGATACAC
>Ga0325414_1005785_pt1 | contig 13083 bp, 6 predicted proteins | sample PopdelMetagenome_8_FD_206183 | JGI IMG/M metagenome (GOLD analysis project Ga0325414, IMG submission 206183) | Populus deltoides microbial communities from Bellville, Georgia, United States - Leaf-PdKOR-R3 | ecosystem: Host-associated > Plants > Phyllosphere > Phylloplane/Leaf | place: USA...
GGATTAATTAGATTAATTCCAAAGTTTAATTAAACCCCAAAACTTCCAATCATGTTGCCCTTAACCCAAATTTTAATTCATTCTTCATTTATTTCATTTTACTTATTTTTCTATCATTATTATTATTATTTTTTTCCATCATCAATTTTTTTCAGTAAATAAAATAATAATAATAATTAAAATAGGTCAAAAATTGGGTTATGACAAAATTCACTTGATCTTAAATCTTAAATAAAAATACAGAAAACTAATTCATATATCACCTAATTAAAACCACCAATTGAATTGTATAAAAAAAATTTATATATGAACAATTTGATGATTATATTAGATTTACACTAGATAGGTCCGTGAGTTTCCAAATCTTTTCAACATAAAAATAATGCTAAAACAACGCTAGTATTTCTATAAAAAAATTGTTCTTCTTTAATATGTTCGAGTAATTCAAATACTATGAAAAAAAATAATAATAATAAATAAATTGATAAAAAAATTAACTATATATAAACCTACTTGAACCCATCCGGGTTAGCATGTCAAATCTATCATCTAGTAGTGATACCAAGGTAACCAATCGAAGACAAATTGAATAAAGCTCAATTATCAAATAATTAAATGTTGAAAGGTAGAATTGAAAAAAATAATTAAAGAAAAAGCAATGAAAAAAAATTCTAAGTCAACCCGCGCTAACCTTTTAAACTCAAGACCAGTGAAAATAATTAATTTAAAGAATCAATAAAAAAATAATCTAAATCAACATAAGTTAACCTTCTAACCCCGAGACCATGGAAGATGAAATTGAAAAAAATAATAAAAAATAAACCAAATAAAAAGATCAAAGTCAACACATGTTAACTTTCAAGACCTGTGATCCTGGTCATGAAGCAGAGACTAATCTCATAGAAAACAAACCCTAAAAAATAACAAAGTAAAATTTCAAATCATCAAAATACTTAGGGAAAAAACTTGAAAAAAATACAATAAAAAAAAGACCTTTATTAAAAAAAAAAACCTTTGATGTAAGTTTAACAATTTGGGCTTGTAAGGGTAATATAATTTTTATATTATACCTTTAAAATATAAAAAGATAAAATTGACTCCATGTAACCCTTTAAAATATTTGTTTTTTTAGGCAATATAACAATTATATTGTGTATTTAAAATGTTAAAAGACTGAATTGTTCTTAATAAATTTCTTAACAATAGATCCTTGAAAAAAAAAAGGACTATTTCACCCAATAATATTTTTTGAAGGATAAAATGGTAGAATAATGATTTATATCTAAAATCACGGTAAATACTCAATAAATTTTAATTTTTTTTCTTAAAAAATTTAATGAACATGTACATGTAACACAGGTATTATATGATACCATAATACCGCAACAAAAAGATTTGATAGCTACGGTTTTAAATTAAGGATCTCTACTATTTTAAGAGTGGACAATAACCCTCAAATAGTCGGTTCATGTCATCGATAAAGAAATTAAAGGACATGCAAAAGACAAATAAAATTAATGTCACTAAAAAATAAAAGCATTATTATAATAATAATAATAATTATTATTATTATGAGAACCCAAATAAAAGACTCTGAATATTATTTTTCTTATAATATGCATCATTTAGCATGTATTTCATATAAACACGCCCCAAAAAAATAGCGCTGTGACCAATTGATTTTAAAAAGTGGTTAAATTTTAACACGCTAGACTTATAACTAAAATTTACAAATTTAGCCTCGGACATATCCAAATTTACACACAACGCAAGCTACGCATGGTTGGTAAGAAGGCTACCATTTGTGGGGCCAAGGTAAGGCACGGGCGTGACCTTTTGCCTTTTCCCATTCTTAAGCTTTAGCACTTTCTGGGCGAATTACACTGAAAAACAACACCAACCCATCGCGGGAGGAGTCAATCCACCCTCAGCTCGCAGGGAAGAATAAGCGCACTCCAACGAAGATTTGATCTTGAGCTTTCTCCTTCTTCTCCCTGTATTATTATTTTACTTCTTATTATATATATATAGTATGATCACCTTTGTATATTCATATCCAAGATGTTCTTGTTACACACATTTCTATAAAATTTAGTGTATAGTTTAATGGGTTTGGTTTGGATTTTGGAATAAAAGCTTCTTCACTCGTGTTTTTTTGTTTTCCTTTTCGTCTTTTCTTTTTCAGTGTTTTTCTTTTGCTTCTTTCTGGGGATGGGTGGATTTTGTTCCACGAAAGCCAGGATGATGTCTGTGTTGCTCTTGCAAATTCACTAGCCGTTAACAATTGTAAGAAAATGGTTGCTCAGTGATGAAATGTTAAAATTAGAAGTATTTATAAAATAATGTATTTTAGTGGTTGAATCATAAATTGATTAAGTGTTTTTTTAAATAGTTTTTTTTTCAATGTTGAGGTAATTTTTCTTGATGAATGCCTTTGGATACCTGCAAATAAGTCATTTTTTAGGGTGTTTGCAGACTTTTTGATGGTAAAGTCAGCAACTTTGTAGAGAAAATGAGTAAAAAATACACTTAAAGAGCTCTAAATTCTAAGATTTAAGTTGTTCTTCTGTTAAATCTGTATCTCTTTTCAATGTAAGAAAAACTTGTAGCCATTGAATTTTGTCTTTTTCTTGGGTGGAGGGGCTGGAGAGTAATTTCATCATGTCAATATTTATGAGAGACAAAATATTCATTATTCAAGCATTAATGAGAAAAAAATATCTCTTACACAAACATTTATCACATGTTTTTAGGCTTAAAAACTAGGTCATGACACATCTTTTGAGGGTTAGGCTTGGATGGTGCACTCGAGCCCACAAAAAGGTGATGGGAATGATCAACACCCAAGCTTAGGCTAGCATTCGAGCCCAATGAAAGATATCTAGTGCTAATAACAAGATTTCTGGATGGTATTGTAGGCTAGGCTCATGTCAATGACCATGAAGGGGTTACCTTTTCCACGTCTTTTGGGGTAAAATATAAAGGGTTCATGCCATGCATTAGATAGGCAAGTGGTAGTAAGGATTTGTTTCCCGCGTTTCCTTATGTTGACGTTCCACCCAGGATGACATTGATCTCTGGCAAGACCTAGTTTGGTTGGCTGAAATCTTCCCTACCTTGTTCAATGTGTGTATCCCTCTTCACAAACTATTGAATATAGTCGTTGGATATCAATTGTTCAATCTCTTTCTTCAATGTCCTGATAGAACATGCAATACTTATTAGAGGTGTGTGTGTGAGGGGAGTGACTTTCATTGGTAAAGGATATTGAATTAAAGGTGTGTGTTTAGGGAGTGATTTTCATCGGTAAAGGATATTGAATTAAAGGTGTGTGTGTAGGGAGTGACTTTTATTAATAGAGGATATTGGACAAACTCCTTACCTTAAATGATGGTATAACTAAGAAGGAAATGAAGATCATAAGTTAAAATTTACCTAAGGTTCAAGATAGTTTATATAACCTTGAACTCATGCAAGAGTATCTATATAAGAGAATATATTTGTCACCAATTTTGAACTATTTGGAGACACAAGATTAGAGTGACAATAGAATTATGCAAAAGTTGTTTAACTTCCAGGTTTTGTGGGTTATATCTATTGATGATGATAATATAGTCAATTTTAAAGGATATATAATCACTGGACGCGCTTTCAATAAATTCATGTATGTTGTGTCCATGTTGTTAGTGGCAAGTAGACCAATATTGATACGAGGGTAATGCACTCATGCTAAATAATGGGCTTTAGGATGTGTTTGAGAGGTTTGGAATTCAGTTCTTTAGTTAGGAATCACTACGAATCTTCTACTTAATAGTATTGTCTGGTGAGGCTCTATGGACATCCAAACCTATTACTGTGAGTGAAAGAAAACAAATACAAAGTGGTTGAATTTTATCACACGTAATCCCTCAATGCCTCAGTCTTATGTCTTGTTATTGATAATTGTAACTCATGCAGAAAATATGCAGAAAATATCCACCACTACCAGCACCACTTGCGCCAGGCTGACCTAAAATGACCATCCTAGGAAAGCTCTAGTGCCTAACACCATTTTCCAAGTTACTATTAATTCTACAGCAAATGATTACATGATTTGAAAGAAAAAACAAATTGTCTACATAAATTAAAACACCCACTTAAATTGATGTAAATAACATTGAGTTGAGTGCGTGTTAGGTTTTAGGTTTTGCAGGGAAAGGGAAAGTGATTTTTATTTAAAAATATATTAAAATATATTTATTTATTTAAAAAAGTTATAAATTTATTATTTTCTTAAACCAAATACACTTTAGGTATCCATTCCACTAACATTAAAATGCTCAGCTTTAATGCTTTATCTTCACTTCCCTGTATCATCCCAATGCACAATAATTTCAATGGAATTGTAAAGAAATAATAATTAAGATTTAAGAACACTTCCTTCACAAATAGGTCATAATGATGGCAATGCAAATATCAATAGGTACACATCTAACAGCATAGCAGTCTAGCAGACCATCAAAAGTAGTAAATGACCTCTACTCACTAAAAGAAAACAAATGTTCTTCAAAATTATTGTTTTACTTTTAAGGGTTCATGAGTGGCATCGCAATTGGTTTTTGATTCTCTGGGACTATACCTCTTTCATGTCTTGGGTGTAACAAGTAAAAAATAAAAAGACAGAGATAAACCAATCTTTTTTACAGTACCATACCATCCCCTCCCTCTCAGTTTCTGCACTCTCTAGCCTGACAACCTATATCACCCCACCTCATACCTGGTTCCTTCCCTCTACTTATAACCTTCTCCCTCTCTCTCTCTCTCTCTCTCTCTCTCTCTCTCCCACCTACAAGACCAAAAGCAACAAGAAAAGATACACTCATGGAGAGAGAAAAAGTAAAGGATTGTGTTGTTTGTTAAAAGATGGTGACAAAAAAGAGAGGAAAGTAAAATAAAAAAGAGATAAAAATATAGTAGCAACAGTAGTATATTGTTTCATAACTTACATTTGCATCATTCATAATTTTAGGTTCTTTTTGTTAGACATGTTTATAACTAGAATTACAGGCTAACTAGTTATGACTTTCAAGCTGTTGCATTTCCTTTTCTTCTCTCTTTTTTTAGCTGAATCATCTCTTTCATATGAACCTAGAAACCATGAAGGTAACAAGAGGTACAACCCCATCAAACGTCTATTTTCTACATGTACATACGCTTTTGTGGATTTTAGTATTTTAAAGTTGTTGGCTTTTTTTTTGTTTTTTACAGTGGAGGCTTTAATAAGTATAAGGGAAGCTTTACATGATCCACATGGAGTGTTAAGCAACTGGGATGAGGATTCTGTTGATCCTTGTAGCTGGGCTATGATCACTTACTCTCCTGAAAATCTTGTTATTAGCTTGTGAGTTTCCAAGTTTTTCTCCTTTTTTTTTAGTTGTTGCTGGCTTTATTTAATGTTAAGAGACTTTGTTTCATAGAACTTGAAATAAAGTTCATTTCTTGATTTTGCTTTGTAGGGGGCTCCAAGCCAGTCTCATTCTGGTTCTCTGTCCGGAACCATAGGAAATCTCACTAATCTTCGCCAAGTGTAAGAACTTTGAGCTTCTTTTCATTAGTTTTTATTTCTTTCAACTTTTTTTATAGTTCACATTCTGATAAACCCTCTTCTAGTTTCTCTTTTGAGTTTTTGATTTTTCTTGTTTCTTATTGTAATTAAGAAAAGGAAGGTGAAAGAGTAAAAAGAATTTCTGGGTTCTGAATTTTCTTTCCAGTTTGATTTTCTACATCTAAACAGAAGTCTTTTGGCAAAACTCTAATATTAAAGTGGGATTTCATGATTCAAAACTCTGTATCTGCAACAAAACAGAGCGGAGTGTCTTTGTTTATCTGTTCAAGTGTGAAAAGAAAATTCATGAATAGAACATTACAACCCCATTTGTCTCCTTATGATTGATACTTTATTTTTTGTGTTTCAACTTGTTGGTGTGGATGTGAAGGTTGTTGCAAAACAATAACATCTCTGGTCAAATTCCGCCAGAGCTTGGCACTCTCTCAAAACTTCAGACTTTGGATCTTTCTAACAACAGGTTCTCTGGTGTGGTACCAGAGTCTCTTGGCCAATTAAATAGTCTCTAATACCTGTAAGTTGTTTGCTAATTTTATTCTTCATAATCTGTTTGGTTTCCAAGAAGGTGGAGTAAAGGAAAACAAAACAAAATGCCAACAGAATTGCATGCCTTGTTTCATGGTTTCTATTCCTTTTTTCTTCTTGTTTTATAAAAGGTGTACGCAAATTGGCAAATTATTCTTGTGATGGAATTGGTTGGGTAGTGGGGTTTGTTATTTTGATCTTCATTAAATATTCACAATTAGCAACCAAACCAAATGGTTTTATTTGCTTTATTTTGATATCTTTATGATTAACTACTGTGATATTTTTTGTTATGTAATACGAGAGTAGGAGGCTAAACAACAACAGCTTGTTTGGGCCTTTTCCAGTGTCTTTGGCCAAAATCCCCCAGCTTGCTTTCTTGTGAGTATAGTTTTCTTTTTCTCAGTTCTTGTTTGTATTTTATGTTTAAGTGCCTTGGAAAACGAACACAGCATGTAGCATGCAGGTAACCTTTTGATGTCATAATGTTTTTGCTCAGCAACTCGCGTTAGGTTTTCTTATTTTTTATCATTACACTGGTATTTTAGGGACCTGTCTTATAACAATCTCAGTGGACATGTGCCTAAGTCCCCTACAAGAACATTCAAGTATGGTTTATCTACAACGCCTTGTTTTTCAATTATTGTGTACTTGGTCAATGCTTTATCAAATATTATTTTATTTTTGTGTTCCATTATTGGTTAATGCAGTGTTACAGGTAATCTGTTGATTTGTGGAAGCGACTCTACTGAAGGGTGCTTTGGATCAGCCAATGTTGGTCCTCTTTCCTTCTCTCTTAGTTTATCACCTGGTGAAATCTCTATATCCCTATCATGTCTACCTTTTGGCTAATCTCTTTCAGTCAAATTGTAATATGTCTGTTCTCTTTGTGTAGGTAAGCATAAGCCCAAAAAATTAGCAATTGCACTTGGGGTTAGTCTCAGTCTTGTATCTCTCTTCCTCCTAGCACTTGGAATCCTTTGGCTTCGTGGGAAACAAAAAGGCCAAATGATACTTAACATTAGTGGTTAGTATAAGTAACATCCTATTTTATCTAAATTTTAATCAATGATAGCATGAGCCTGAAAAACGCTCAGATGGGTCATGGAATTTTGTTGCAGACAATCAAGAAGAGGAGCGAATTAGCCTAGGAAATCTCCGGAACTTCACTTTCAGAGAGCTTCAAATTGCTACTGATAACTTTTGCTCAAAGAACATTCTTGGTGCTGGAGGTTTTGGCAATGTGTACAATGAAAAGCTAGGAGATGGGACCATGATGGCTGTGAAACGGCTAAAGAATTTGACTGGAACTGCTAGGGAATCACAGTTTCAAACGGAACTAGAGATGATCAGCCTTGTAGTTCAGTAATTTGGTGCGGTTGATTGGATATTGTGCCTCTCATAATAAGAGGCTTTTGGTTTATCCTTACATGTCAAATGGTAGCGTGGCTTCAAGGCTTAGAGTTAGCTCTTGGTTACCTTATGTAACTTTTATGCATAATAATGCTCTGTGGACAACAATATTTCTGGCAATATAAATCCTTTTGCTTTGTGATTATTGAGGTACTGCATGTTTCCCATATTATAGTTTCTAACTATTTCTGGTCTTTTCAGAGGTCTTAATTGGTGCCCTTGTTTCTAACTTCATCATGGCACAACTTTAAAACATGTTAGATTTGTTCTTAGTTCTGGTCAATTTATTTCTTTTTCTCTATTTGGTCTTGACCTTTTTCCTCTTCGCCAATTTCATGGTGAATGTATAGTTTATTATTGTTATGGCTTTTTATCCATGTTGTATTTGTGTTCAGTTTGAGACTGAAATGAAGTTTTGCTATTTTTTTTTGTTGAACGTGAGAAAGTGAACTGAATTCCTCAAAACATTTAATTCAACAATGGCAATACTAGAGAACTTAAGTTTTCATATTCCTTTTTTTTTCTAAATTGTCTTGATGTTTATTTCTCTAAAGCACAAATTATCCATGTCTTTCTTTACTTTCAAATCTGAATTCAGTTGATCTTTAGGAGATCCTGAGGGGAACTTTCCCTGGCCCCACTGTTATCTAAGGGATTGAAGGTGGTAGGGTGTGAGTTTTGAATGCATGGTTACCTAATTAGAATTTGTTTTTATTTCACAATCTATTACTAGAACTGCTATGATTTATGTTGGGCCACTTGGAATGTTCCTGAGATAATCAATTCATCAAACAATGAAACCTGCATTGGACTGGAACAATAGGAAGAGGATAGCAATAGGAATTGCCAGGGGTCTTCTTTATCTACATGAGCAACGCAACCCTAAGATAATTCATAGGGATGTAAAGGCTGTTAATGTGCTCTTTGACGAATTCTGTGAGGTTGTGGTTGGTGATTTTGGCCTTGCCAAACTTTTAGACCATGTTGATTCCCATGTCACTACTGCTGTCCGTGGCACTGTGGGGCACATTGCACCAGAGTACCTATCCACTGGCCAATCATCTGAGAAAACCGATGTTTTTGGATTTGACATTCTTTTGATAGAGCTTATTACTGGAATGAGAGCTCTTGAATTTGGAAAAAATGTTAATAAAAAAAGAGCTGTGCTTAAATGGGTAAGTCTCATCTGTTGCTACTATAATCTTGAATTGCTTCAACAGATGGCTCATTACTTTCATTGTGTGTACCATCAGCCATGATCATGCCGATTATAGTTAGGTTTTAGATTTTGCTTAAATCTAAATAGCTTCAATGGGATTCTAGACCGCATATAGCACTCCCAATTGCCGTAAAGCATTTGAAAGGGACATATCATTGATGTGTTTGTGTGGATAATTGTATAGGATTAGTCCCTATCCGTGTGGGACATTTCATGCTGTTGGGCCCTGCATGCCAATATCTGTAAACATGATTTATTTTGTTTGTTTTCGGGCTCTTTATGCTTTACATTGTTGCAACTGAGTTAGGAGATTTCAAATTCATATTCACAAATAACAATAGTTGGTAAAAAAACATGTATGACAATGGTGATAAGTGAAGAAGGTATAACAAGAAAAGAAATTGGAAGAATTGGTGGACAAAGAGCTGGGGAGCAACTTCTGTCGCATTAAGGTGGGGGAGATGCTACAAGTGGCGCTTATGCATTAAATTCCTCCCAGCTCATCGTCCCGAAATGTCTGAAGTTGTCCGGATGATTGAAGGTGATGGTCTCGCCGAGAAATAGGCTGTAGCACACAGTCATTGTAATCTTACAATGAGCCTCTCCCATCCTAACAACAATAACAAAAGCACTACCTCTGCTTCAAAACATGATGAAAGTGGTCCTAATCGTTCCAGCAGCATGTTTGGAACTACAATGGTTGAGGATGATGATGAGCACTCTTTGGATTCATATGCAATGGAACTCTCTAGTCCAAGATAAACAGGAAAGAATTAAGAAAAGCGAAATTTGAACAAACAGGAAAATGATTTTTTTTCTTTAAGTAATTCTTTACAACTAGAAGTTGTCTTTCAAGAAATATATAGGTTTACTTTCTCTCTGTTAACTATCTTTTTTGAGTTTTTTTAGCTTCATGGAAATGTAATGTACATATCCCTTTTCATTTCTAAACGAACTGAATGAATCTCTTTATATAGGTCGCGGTCCGATAGTATTTACGAAAGAAAGAAAGGTTGGCTTGCGAATGTGCACAATGGGGTTTATTTATACAGTGTTGATATGTGAAAGCATCGTCAGATACCCTGCCGCGTCCAAGGGTGAGACAGTGCAAACATGGATGATATTGATGGTTTTGACTAGGAGATTATTTCCTTATACAGTGTCTTTGAGCTGATGAGACTGTGCAAGTGAGGTATTGTCAAATGTCAAAGTATGAGCTGTTAACGTACGTTTTCTTTGGTAGCTTTAGCAAGGTCACGCGACTCTTTGGTGCTTAGTGTTCTATCTTTTTTCGGTGTTTCAGTCCTCTCAGCTCCTTTTCACCCTTGCTTTTTGGTATCTTGCTCTCCAGCCAGGCAATTACCACCTATCTTTTCCTTTTCACCCTTGCTTTCTTACATATGGTCAAGAACATGCTTCCTCTCATAAGAAATGTTTCAACAAGATTGGTCTTGTAATTTATGCAATTGCAAGCGATGAAAAGTTTGGTGAGGTCGAGGTAACGAAGATATTGACTTCCAAGTGTTTGGATTTGGACCAACAGTTGATTCATTTAGGCCTAGAAAATAATATAGCATTACTGGATGTTTGACATTAAATCATATAGCATTTGGGTTTTCAAGACTTTCGGCTTTGATTTGAGATGAAATTTTCGACCTCGAGCAATAAGGCCTATCCCAATTCATGATCCAAAGAACAACTCAGTTGGGGTTTATTTTTCTTTGCCCCTTCATGTTGCTTGGGGAAAAAAGGAACATGATGTGAATTGGTGGTTTGTGAAATTTTGTTAACAACAGAATGCATTTGGATGATGAACAGAATGAAATAGATCGGTCTCCCATCCTGCATCGTGTGCTTGTCAATTTTTTTTAATGTAAAAAAAATACCTAGGTTATGTTAGTGTTTTTAAAGAAACAAGAAAAACTTGATATTCCAATCATTAACATGACTAGATCCAATAAGATCAGATAATCTTATTTAAAATATAGGCAATTATAAAAAATGCATCGTAAAAATAATATTTAGCAACAATTAATGAAAAAAAAGAGTCATCGATATTATATTTATCATGAGAATACAGGAAAGATTGTTGGAGACTCATCATCACTTTACTGTGAATATCGGCCATCACCAAAAAAGTTTGTTGAGACGGTTCAAACCCCATTACAAGGGGTTGCACAACACCATCAAAAGAAGCAACATCGGCCGCTAGAGCAATGCCTCGGAAAAGCAAATCGGGCAAAACATAATGAAGTGAGTATCCACTTATATTCAATAAATCCATTCTATTTAATTAAAGAATAAATTTTATTTTTTCAAAAATAAATTTAACAAAGAACAATAAATAAAAAACCCTGAGATAACCCAATAAAAAAAACAAAAGATGTAGAAAGCTGATAAAAAAAAATAGAGCTCAATCTCCAATGAATTAAATGTTGAAAGATGAATTTTTTTAAAAAAAAATTAGTTTAAAAAAATGATAAAATAAAAACAATGCAATCACGGACAAACTTCCTAAAGTTGGGTTAATTTTCCAAACTTACAACCCGTGAAATCTTAGACACAAGCTAACCGAGAAGCTCATATCTAAACCAATTTAATATTGAAAGAAGAAATTTGATAAAAAAAAACTAATCTAAAAAATTGGTGAAAGGAAAAAAAAACAACAATCAAAAGAATGATAATAAAATCTAATAGGAAAAAAATAATGAATGGTGAAATCACAAAAAAAATCAATTTTATAAATGATTTCAAATTACATAATTAACAATTAAAAAAATAAAGACCACATTTGACAAAGAAAAAAATAAATAAGGATGAAATCAAAACAAAATCCAAACCTCATAAATCACTTAAAACAAAACAAATAATAATAGAAAGAACTGGGACTAATTGAAAGGAAAGAGAAGTTGAGGGGTTAATATGAGAAATTACAACGCATGATGCAAACACCAAGTAATAAAGAGAGAGAAAAGAAGTGGTCATCAGTGCTAAACCAAATCTTTTTTTTAGTGTATGCATCACTAGTTCATGGAGGAAACATTGAGGCCTAACCGAGGCTCATAAGCTTGATTGGGTCGAGGCCTAACCAAATCTCATATGGCTCAGCCTTCACCTGACCCACCACCTTTTCTTTTTTTTTTTTTTATCACACATCTTTTATTTTTCTAGGCTACAATGTCAAGTTATACACCTTATAACTCTATCTACATTTCAACTAGAATTGCCACTTATTATAAATGACATAGGCAAGCTATCCTCTGACGAGGTAAGCTATGCAGTAGAATTAACACCTTGCCAAGTAACTAGCTCTAGATTTTTTTTCCCTAAAATAAGCTATTTATTCCCAAGTTTAGAGGCGAATAGAAGGATTTTTTTTCCTCATTTTTCAACATAGAAGAAAAATATATAAATCTCCTTTTTCCATTTTCGTACATGATATCTACTTGAAAAGAACTTATACTGACTTCAACATCGAAGGATTCTTCTGCTAGCAACACCACCATCCAACTTGTTATTATCCATGAAGAAAGCCTAGATCTAGTGAGTTTGTTCTAGCTTCATCAAAGGCATCGTCTATGGGAACAAAAATAGAAGCTTTGTTTGTTCCTTTTTTATTACTCTTTTGTATCCTCCACATAAAATTTGAAAGATTAAATCGAAACTAAATAAAATTTATATAAAAGGGTTAAGAAATAAAATTTAGAAATTAAAAGAATAAGAATTGATATAGAAATACTAAAAATAAAAAGGACTAAGATGCGTTTTTTAAGGGTGGAGAGAGAAAATAAAAAAAACTTGTTGGTGACAAACCATCGTACCTTAGCTCACCGGGAGAAAAAAGACACAACGACACGGTGATAGCACGGGTTTGGCCACTAAGAGGTATCACAAGTGCTGCTTAAAGAGCATGGACATCTTCTATGTGTCGATGTGTGTAAACCCACGCTAACAATGTTTTAAAAATTTTAATATTAATTAATTAACTTAAAAGGACGAAACTACTTGTGATGACCATGAAATTAATGATAAAACCATATTAAAAGACTAAAAGGCTTGTATTAAAATTAATTTTTTAAATATTTTTATATAGTTTTTAATATACTAAAATCAAAAATTAATTTTAAAAAATAAAAAATATATTATTTTAATATATTATAAAATAAAAAATATTTTAAAAAATAACAGCTACTATTTAGAGGGAATAAACGGTTGTTGATCTTAAAATACTAGGAAATAAATTAAGAAAGACTTGAAGTAATCCCAACAGCATGGACGGTGGAGATGAAGCACCGTAGGAATGGATGATTGGACCCAACCA
>Ga0325414_1005789_pt1 | contig 13079 bp, 8 predicted proteins | sample PopdelMetagenome_8_FD_206183 | JGI IMG/M metagenome (GOLD analysis project Ga0325414, IMG submission 206183) | Populus deltoides microbial communities from Bellville, Georgia, United States - Leaf-PdKOR-R3 | ecosystem: Host-associated > Plants > Phyllosphere > Phylloplane/Leaf | place: USA...
AGCCTGAAAGGGGTGATGGGTCTTGATGGGTTCATATTTGCTGGGGCTCTCCTCTGTCCTATGTATTTGTTTGATAGATGACCTACCTGATTTCTATATTCCCGCCAAAAAGAGGCAGAGAGGGAGGAGAAGATCGATAGGCGACATGTAGTTTTATCACTTGAAATGTGGATATTCATATACAAAACCGTGTCACAGGCATGTTTGTCATACCGGCTTGGTGGGTTAATCTGATAATTCAGAATTCGAGTCGGATCTAAATAAAAAAAAAACCTTGGGCTTGTAATTAATCCTAGAAAAAATTATTTGACACATTAAATTAATTTAGAATTTAAGTGACCTAGCAAAACTCGAAAGAAATCCAATTTTTTTTAATGTTAATATTTTTTTTAAGGCAAAGAGCCTTTTTTTTTATATATCTTAACATGTTAGGTTGTTGTTTTTCTCATTCCCTTATGCGGTCCTAAAATGAGCAATATTTTTCCTCGCACGTGTGGAGGGTGGGGGACCTTTTGAAATGTTGGACCTCTAGTATTTAATTAGGTTCCTCCTCAACTAACTGATCACTTTAAAGATATAGGAATTCAAATAGAAAATAAATTAGAGGAACTCAAATAGAAATGCAGTAGTGTTCAATAACAAATTATTAATGAAGATAAAAGGTCTAAAAAGCATAGTCGTTGCAGGCAAAAACCTTTTGAAATGTTGGACCTTTAGTGTTCAATTAGGTTCCTCCTCAACTAACTACTTTAAAGATATAGGAATTCAAAAAAATAAATCAGAGGAACTCAAATAAAAATGTAATAGTGTTCAATAACAAATTATTAATGAAGATAAAAGGTCTAAAAAGCACAGTCGTTGCCCTGCATATAGGAGGCAATCAAAGGTTTTCCTCTTACTCCACGCAACCTTATACGTGCGAGCCTACCACCCTTTTCTTATTGGTTACTAACCTATATCAAAGTTCATTATATGAACACTAGAAGAAGGTTTTATTTTTTCAATGTGGGATTGGAAGCCAATTAGTATATATATTTTATGTTCAATAGAAGAAAGTTGTGCTTTTTCAATGTGGGATAAGAAGTCTTTTTGGTTTAAATAATTCAACTTAAAAGGATATAATAGTATCTTTCCAGTTAGAGATAAAAAGCATTTTGAAATAATCTTTTAAACTTTATTATTTACAATATATATAGTCTACATCCACATGAATTGGTTCTTAACCTTTTTCAAGTGGGATATTAAAACCTTAAATATTTTTATTTTTATTTTTATTTTTATTTTTATTTTTCGGGGTTGACCCAGGACCTGACTCTCAAACCAGGTTTAATAACTATGGTCACAGATAATTCTTAATAAGTAAGATTGATGAGAATGAAATTAGGCTAGCTGGAATTTGAATAAATTATTGTTGATGTTGGGTGTTGAAACGCAACATTTGATAAAGGCTTCTTGAGTTGAAATGCAATGTTTTACTTATTGTCTTGTTAGTTGGTCAATAAGCCACGTGTTAGCTCAGATTTGGAATTATTAGCTAGTTTTAAGATTGTCAATATATGTAATGAATTGCTAGTGAATTTTAGCATGAATGAAAGATAACCAATTTGGATTCTCTTTCTCTTCTTCTATTTCATATGTTGAGGCCTTATGTGCTAGGTTTGGAAGGCAAAAAAGATCCATTATAGGAGCTCATAGACCTCATACAGATAGGAACTCTAGAGACCTACATACAGGATTTTGATATTCTATGGAATACAGTTGAGATCTTAAAGAAGCAAGCATTAATGTTCTTTATTAGAGGTTTAGAGATTCAAATTAAGAATCCAATCAAGATGTTTGAACCTAAAGCTTTAAAACAAGCCTATAATCTAGCTCATTTACAAGAAAATATCATTTTCTATAGGTGTACCCACTTTAATCCCTCTAAAACCATAACCCAAACTACCTAAACCAAACTCAATCCACATCAAAACCATTACAGAAACTTACCCTTACTAATTAATAACATTCCAAAACCTCCCCGGAGTGACTTATTACCCCCACCAACTAAAAACTATTGTAACAAAATCCATGTTAAACCTATTAAATCCTTAAAGAGTAGGGAATTAAAGGAAATGATAACCAAGGGTGTGTGTTGTTGTTGTGATGAGAAGTTTGTATCTGGTTATATATGTAAGAATAAAAAACTCGATTCGTTAAGTTAGTTGATGAGGAGGAGGATGTTGAAGGAGAGAAAACAGGGATGGATAGTTTTGAACATGAAAAGATCATTCTTCATATCTATAATAATGTTTTTAAAGGTATTGTTGAATTTCATAACTTAAAGGTAATTGGCTAGGTTAATAAACATTCATTATTTATTATGATACACTCGGGTAATACACATCACTTTATAAACTCTAAAGTTATTGGCATGTTATAATGCAATTTTACTATTATTAAACCCCTAACAGTTGAAGCAGCTAATGGAAGAATGATAAGTTGCACACTATATGTAAAAAAATTAAATGAAGAATGTAATGAGAGAATCTCGAGGTTGATGTCTTCATTATAAACTTAAATAATTGTGACATGGTGCTAGGAATCTAGTGGTTGGCTATGTTGGGTGATATTGTTTCCAACTACAATGAGCTTTGGATGTCTTTTAAGTGGGATAGGTGATTCTTAAGGGCAGTAATCATGCTCATATAGAAGTTATCAAGCTTGAACAATGTTATAATTTTTCGGTTAGTCCTTCCCAACTAGCAAAAATCAGCTTATACTGTATAAATTTCATCACAGACTCTAGCTCTACAATATGCTCTATGACTGTAAATCTAACTCCTACCTTGAAAGGAAATCCTACTTTAGCCTATTTGTTGAAAAGTTACCAGAAGTTTTTCAATGAACTAAAAAGATTACCGGCTTCTAAACATCATGACCATGATATACCTCTTAAAGAAAAGACCCAACTAGTCAACTTAAGACCTTATAGGTACTTTGGGTTACAAAAATATATTGTTGAGAAAATGGTCAGTGAGAAGATGGAGTTGGGGGTGATTCAACCTAGTAACAACCCTTTTGCTTATCCTATAGTTTTGGTTAAGAAAAGGGATAAGTTCTAGAGACTGTGTTGATTATAAGGCTCTTAATAAACATACAATTAAGGGAAAATTCCCTATATCATTGGTGGATAAGTTACTTGAACAATTGGTGGGTGCTAATGTATTTTCAAAAATAGATTTAAAATCTGGATATCACCAAATCAAAATGGTTACATAAGAGTTCAAAACTGCTTTAAGGACCTATAATGGCCACTATGAATCCCTTGTTATACCCTTTGGATTGACCAATACTCCTGCCACATTTCAAAGCTTGATGAATGATGTTTTCAGAAGCCACCTTGAAAGGCTTGTATTAGTGTTCTTTAATATCTTAATTTATAGTCACTCCATTTCAAAACGCTTAAAGCCTTTGAAGATAGTGTTTTAGTTATTAAGGGTTCATAAATTAGTAGCGAAAAGAAATAAATATATTTTTTGTAGCATTCAAATAAAGAATTTAGGGCATGTAATTTATAAAGATGAGATATCTACTTATCTATAAAAGATCGTAGTTATGGTGGATCGGCCATTACCTAAGACTATTAAGCAATTGAAAGGGTTATTAGGTCTCACTAGTTATTACAAGAGGTTTGTTAAAGGTTATGGGTCTATTAGTGAAATGGACTTAACTACTGAAGAAAATGCTTTTGTTTGAAATGAAAAGGTAGTTAAAGCTTTCAAAACTCTTAAGAAAGTCGTGATCAGACCACTACTTTTGGCACTACAGTTTGTAATAAAGATTGATGTTTTAAGAGTGAGGATAAGAGCAGTATTAATACAAGAGGCATACCCCATAGCTTATATCAACTAGTCATTAAGTCCTAGGCAACAGGCTCTTTCCACTTATGAAAGGGAAATTCTAATTAGCCTATATACAGTGGCCAAGTGGAGACACTATCTATAGAGAAGACATTTTAAGATTTATATTGACCGTGTTAGCCTCAAATATCTATTGGAACAAAAGATGACCTATCCATCTCATCATTTATAGCTAGCAAAGTTATTGGATTTTGATTATAAAATCAAGTATATGAGGGGAAAAGAGAATTTGGCAGCTAATGTTCTCTCTATACATTCTAGTTGTGAAGTATTTGTCAAGGTGGTATTTACCATCTCTACTAATATTATGGTGGAGGTCAAGAAGTCATGAGAGACAAATAATGTTATACTAGGAATCATAAGGGACTTATTATAGGATCCCGACTCTCACCCTCATTACAAATAGGTGAATAACCATTTGAACAGAAAAGCCAAGATTGTGGTTGGCAATGATCTTAAACTTTCACATAAGCAAATTTTCATGTATCATGATATAACTATGGGAGGATAACTATGGTAGGATATTATCACTACTAAAAGGATTGGAAGCTTATTCTACTGGAAAATGATATATAAGCAAGTGAGGTAGTATGTGAGAGAATACATCATTTGTTAAAAGAATAAGTTAAAAATGTGCTTCTTCTTATGCTGCTACAACCATTACCTATTCTTAAAGCACCATTTACTGATATCAGTATAGATTTTGTAAAAGGGTTACCTAATGTCATAGCAATGCGATCATTTATCTAGCAGTGGTAGATTCAGTAAGTACACCTATTTTATTGCATTGATTCACCCATATTCTACAAAGTCTGTATTTATTACTCATATCTATAAACTTTATAAGTTGCCTAAAACTATAGTCAGTGACAGAGATGTTGTATTCCTAAGTCAATTTTGGAGGAACCTTTCTTCCTTTCAAATAGTGGAGCTATATTATTCGACAACCTACCACTTATAAAATGATGGGCAGACTAGAGTAGTTAATAAGCGTTTAATGATAGGCAAACTGGAAGCATACCTAACCAATGGTCCAGATGGCTTTCTCTAGCAGAATGGTGGTACAACACTAATTACTACACTTCTACAAGGTTCACTCCCTACGAAGTTCTATATGGTTAGACTCCTTTACTTCACATTTTTTTTATATATATATAAGGACTCTAATATTGAAGCAAATGATGATTTATTAACTAAAAAGGAAATCATGCTCAAATCATTTAAGAACAATCTAAAGTCAACTTAAAATAAGCATAATTAGAAAACAAGAAGTGAATGGTCATTCAACATTCGAGATTATATGTATCTAAAATTGCAACCGTACAAGCAAACATTCATAGCTTAGAGAGCCTTACACAAATTATCAGCCAAGTACCATGGTCTAAACAAAATCATAAAAAAAATTAGGGTGGTGGCCTAGAAACTAGGATCTCCTACCTCTGTACTAATTCACCATATGTTTCATGTTTCTCAATTAAATAAGCACATAAGAAAGAAGAGAGTGTGTGGGGAATTACCAATTATAACTAGTGCACCTATTCTTCAGCCTCAAGCAGTGTTGGATAGGAGGATGGTGAAACTCCACAACCAAGCTATGACTCAAATCCTTATTCTTTGGAAGGATTCATCCCCATTTAAAGTCATATAGGAGTGTTTGGAATATTTCTCTTTAAGGTTTCCAGATTTTAACCTTAAGAACAAGGTTGTCGTTATAAGGGGAATTGTCACAAATAGATATCAATAAGGAAGATTGAAAAGAATGAAATTATAGCAGTTATAATTTAAATAAATAAATGTTAATATTGGTTGTTGAAACGCAATGTTTGATTAAGGCTTCTTGTGTTGAAATGCAACATTTTACTTATTGTTTAGTTATTTGATTAGTAAACCACATGTTAGCTTATATTTGGAATTATTAGTTAGTTATAAGATTGTCAGTATATGTAAGAATTGACAGAGAATTTTAGCATTAATGAAAGATAACCAATTTGGACTCCCCACCCCCCCACCCCTTTATTTTCTTCTTTCACAGAAGAACTTGGAAGAAATCCAAGTAGGCACTATCCCTATTAAGCTTACAATAAACCAATAGCCCATCGTTTTTTTTTCTTTTTTTCTTGTTCTTGTAGTTTTTTCATTCCCATTTCATTGGATGGCTTTCTATGTTTTTTTACCCTGGGTTATTTGATGGCTCTTAGATTTCTTCCTTTGTTTTTTCTGAAATCACATATAATTATTTATGTGTTTATTTATTTTTATTTTCATAAACAATGATGTGGAGGTTCCTATAAAGCTGAAATAAATTCCTATTTCTTATTCTTTCTATATATTAATTTCTTTGTAGAAATTTTTAGAATTACAAATCTCAAATATATTTCTTTGTTTTTAATTATGTTTAATATGTCTTGAGTAATATCCAATTACTCAAGATATTTTTCGTAAGGTTTTTCCATTTAAATTGATATAATTGTATTTTTCATTCATAAAATCATTAAAATATATAAGAATGGCTGGCAAAAAAAGAGGTTCATACCCTAGTCCCATGTCTTCGAGACCCGGGACTCAAGGTTTGAGGCTGAGCCTAACCTAATTTGTTTATGCTCATTTATGACTCTTTGACTTTTCTTTATATAAAATACAAGAAAATATTGTATTTATCCGATGTGAGATAAATAGTTTTGAGTTTTATAAAAACATGTTAATAAATTGTTCTTTAAGATTAATTTTTTATACACTCATAATTTGTTTTAATCATGTTAACATTTCATTTTAAAGAAAATTTATTGGATAATAATTTTCAATAAGTTTTTTACCCTAAAAGTGAATAGACTACTTTTAATTTGACTTAAATGTGACAATTATCTAGGTTTTCAAAACAAATTTCTTTTTGTACCATAAATGAGAAAACTACAAAGCCTTCTCAATTTTAGACTTCTAAGTATACTCGGTATAGTTATCAAATCTACCCTCACAATGATATAAGCCAAAATCTTAAATCAACTCACTAATTTGTAGATCAATTACAAACTTGGACACATAAGTGTGTCTATAGTTAAGAAGTAATGAGTATATTGAATTAGAAGATAAAACATGTTTGAATTCTACAAGATACACATATTTTCTTTAAACTTTCTAATATTTGAAATTATATATTTCATTTATCTCAAAGAATTTGTTAGTTTTTTGCCTCGATCAATCTTGATCAAATTGACTATAATTGGTAAAATCATCTAAATTGATCTAAGTACAAATCCTATCAAGATTAGGTATTAGTTTTTCAAATTACCCCCATCAAATTGGATTGGATTTGACAATAAAGGTTGGGCATTTAATTATTGATTATAGTTATCCGACTATCTTACCCGAACCAAATAGCCCATTCACAAGGTCATTAAAAAAGGACCCCAATAAATACCAATAGAAAAAATAGAAAAACAATAAGCTCAAGTTAAATGCACTAATTAATAAATGAAAAATTATTTGGAATTTAATAGTTTAATCATTTTTTTTACTTTAAGTCTATTCTTTTATAAATTATGATTTACATCCAAGATCAAAATAATTTTTAAAATTGTATAACGCTTTATATCCTCACTAAAAAAAATCAACAAAATAGATTAAATTATTTACAAGATTAACATTATACCTAATTAATTATTAAAAAAAACCCTCAAGTATTGAAATTATAAAATTGTCATCTCTTCTCTCTTACCTTAGAAGCCATATTTTCTTTTTTTTTTCCTTTCTCAATTGCTTACCACCATTATCCAACCAGTTTTACCACACTACATCCATTATATCTCTTATCTTCGATAAAACATCATGTGCATAACAAGACTGTAAGCAACTAAACTAATCTCTTCCTCCACAAATATTTACTAACAAAATGAAAGTCAAGTACTTGGATTAAATTTAACTCGCCTTAGGTAATGGCGTGATATTCATTAGCTAGTAATATAAAACTTATTGTCAATTAACAAAAACACCATACAAGCTATCTCAAATAGGTATTCCAAAAAAAAACAATTTTGTTTGGACAGTTTGGGAAGCAGTTGGAGCACAAGATCTTAGCCTTGCCATAATAACAATTTGGTTTTTAAAATTGATTCATTTGTTATACAATTATGATAGGAGCACCAAGATCTAGCCTTTGTAAAGGACATAAACAAAAATAAAAAGAACAGTATTAATTGCATAATAATATAGATCTAAATTCAACTAGCAATCATGATGATAAACAAGTGGTGGTAATTAAATGGTCATTTCTCCTTCGTGAATTAAGTCAAGGTAAAATCCTACATATTAGGGCATATTTAGGGTTGGAATAGATGAATGATAATGGTGAGGGGAAAGAAAGGTGATGGTTTTTTTTTTTTTATGGTAGGCTGTTGTGAAATGAATCTTTTATTTTTATTTTTTTAAGCTATTTTCTTTGAAGTTGAATTTTAACTAGATTTTGAAATTGATTTAGGAATTTTTTTTAGAGAAAATTTTGATTATTTATATTATATGATATATGGGAGTAAATTCATTTTTTATCTAAATTTAAAAATTAAGTTGACCCGGGATGTAAGTTATAACTTCTAAAAGAATGAGAAAAATCTAAAAAATAGCTAAAGATGAAGGTGATTTCCTTTAATATATGATTAAAAGAATCATTTCATTTCATGATGATTAAAGAAAACTCTATCAATCTTCTTATAAGTCTCAATTTTCTCTTTCATATGATCCTCGTCACAAAAAAAACCTTAGTATAATGTGCTCGAGGCTACACCAACCCCAACTCCTGCACACCATTCCCACTAAGTAGGAAAGTGTGTACTTTTTCACAAAATGTTACACACTCACCTTACCAAGAATTGTGACACTATTAAAGCCAACTTAAACAACTATGATGGCCTTAAAAACCCTAAAGAACACGTATAAAAGGTCAAAAACATCATGAAACTAGTGAAAACAGAGAGTGATTCCATGTGCAAGATTTTCCCTATAAATTTTTATGGATGTGCTAGGACATGGTATCATAGCCTTAAACCTGACTTCATCCTAGGTATTAATGATCTCTATGTAAAGATTATCTCTCATTTTGATAGTAATATTCCTACAAAAAAAAAAGCACCATAGAGATCTTTGTCCTCACATAATAAGATGGTGAAAACACGAGGGCATGTCTCTAAATATTCAATAAGAAAATGCTAAGTGTGGAGAATTTGCTTAAACCTATCACCATTAAAACCCTTATTAGTAGACTTTATAACTATCCTTTATGGGGAAGCTTATACATATTCCCTGATAAAAATCTTTGTGACATCAAATACTCGATGGAAAATTTCATCAAGGAAAAAAACAAATGTGACCAGACAAGGCCACCTACGCTTTCACATACAAGAAGAGTCTTTATCATGCCATCAATATCTAATGATAGAATAAAAAAGAAGCATCAAGGGGCACATCAATGATTGCTTAACATTTCTTAAGCTTAGGATCACATCTGTCACAACAACAAGTGTTGTAGACTTCTTATTATACCCAACTCTAATGAAAAGTGGTTCAAATACAAGAAACCCTAACAAGTTTTGTCTCTTTCACCATGATCATGAACATGATATAAAAAAATGTTATGCACTTGTAAAAGAGTTAGAAAGATTGATCTCTAAAAGATATCTTCAAGAATTTATAAAAAAGGATATAATATAAACAAACAAGAAACAGTCTTTATAAAGTACTACCCTAGATAAGATAAATCTAAAAATTATATATCCATCATTTTTTTGAATTTCCAAAAACAAAATAGTGCATCTTCATGTCTCCAAACATGAAGGGTCTCCATGAAATTTCTATGGAAAAGTTTCCATTTATATCCATTATGTTTCTGAGTCCCCAACCAATTTTCTCTAGGTCTAGTGACCAATTATCTTTAGGTCTTTATGACCAAATATCTCCAGGTCCCCGTGAACAAGTATCTCCAGGTCCCGTAACCACTTGTCTTTAAAAAATCATGGATCTTTCTCCATGAAATATTGGCAAAAATTATCTTATGAAATTAAAAATTGGTAAATATTCAAAGGCATATGCCTATAAAGACAACATTTTGTGCAAGCATGGATAGAGGTAAACTTTTACACTATAAGTATTTTGTGTCCGTTAGCTAGTTAAAGTCTTCCAAACATGTACCTTTACAAGACTTAAAGCTCATCCGTGAAGCTTTACCATGAATAGTACTATTTTAGGCTTTCTTTATTTTTTCTCTCTCTATATATCTACTATTTTCTATATCGATTCTCTTCTATTTTGAGCTAGCACCGCGTTTAACTGTACAAGCTACAACTTCAACTAAAGCTATCATAATGGAAAAGGCCACATTTCATGATAAGTTACTCTAGATGTTTTTCAAATATCTTTCAATGTAGATTATATATTCTCATATTTATCGAGAGACAAAAATTATATTTTATTTTTCATCTCAACAGTAGAGAAAGAATACATAGAGCTTCTCGACACATAACTAAACATTATTTTTCATCCACTTAACTTTATACATGATTGTCACATGATCAACCAAACTCAAATACTAACTTAAACATCGAAATGTCCTTTATTCCACAAGGAACTTGTTTTTATAAGGACAACTCAAGCCCATAACTCAACCAGAAAAAATCCATTTCTATGTAAAGTTTTTCTACCACTTTTTCATTTAAAAATGTTAAATTCATGTCTTTGTGGTCTAATGGTGCTAATTTTTTTTTTCAATTTTCATCTAAGATAACACAAGTTTGTAAAACTGAGGGCAAGAAACAAATATTTTTTTAGATCTAATTTTCATTTACTAAAAAATACACCTTTCTAGACACAAAAATTATATTGACATATTTGGAATTTTTTTATTTGTTGTCCTGGGTAACTTTAGCATGCCTAATCACCTTTTTAATTTGAAATCTACTAGAGAATTAAAAATTCATAAAATATTTATTTTATAAAATAATTCAAAATTAAAACCCTTTTTCTATTGACTAAGATAGGGACTGCTAATTACTATGAAAATCGATAACCTGATTCTTTGTTTAGTTCAACCTGCTTTTTAAAGTGATTTTTAAATCGTCTTAAAAGGCATCAAATTGATGTTTTTTTAGTTTTTTATGATTTTGATATGCTGATATCAAAAATAAAAATAAAACTTAATAACATCATTTTGATGCATTTTCAATTAAAAATCATTTTTACAAAAGCATTATGCACTGCATTACTAAAAACAAAGCAAAACAAGTTCAAAAGTAGCATGAATTGTAAAAACTAAAAGATGAGCTTCGATAGACAATTATTTTTTAATGTTGTGAAAAATTTTGTTTAGTTTATATTAAGACATATGTATATAAAGATACTAAGTTTACAAAAAACAATTCTAAAAAATAAGATCAAATTAAAGTCTTAAAACTCAACAAACATGCTAGAATAAAATTAGCATAAATAATAAATATTGTTTAGTAATATTTACTTGTTGAAAAACTTGTAATATAATTCATATGAAAATTTATTGTTGTCAAAGATTAATTATTCATTTTTAAATCTTTATCACTGATCTTTTGGTGCAAACTAAATGATTTTAATAAGATTTTCAAAATTTTCATAACACCACCTTTTTTATATGTACTCATTAACAAGGTATAAAGGAATAAAACTCAAAATGTTTCTACAAATAAGAAGAAACTAATCTCTAAAATAGAGAGAAAACAAGACAAAAACTAAGAAAAAAACTTAAGGACAAAAAAAGCTGAGAAAATAGTAGAGAATAAGGCAAATAAGTTGTTGCTTGGTATGTCGAACATCTATCTCTCAACCTTTTTTTATACTAATTTTTGGAACAAAAACTAATGCAAAAATAATTCTGGTATTACTTGTAAACCTCCGTGTAAATATATGACCTAAAATATAAATAACTCGACGAGTAGTAGAAATGTGAGATGAAAAAAAATCAGTAAGCAATATAAATAATAAAGAATATGATGTGAAACAGAGAAAATAGTCTTCATTATTAAATAAAAAAGTATAGATGGGGTTCCTATAGGGATTATGAATTTTAGTTTAAAATTCATAATGATGACGAAATCATAACATTTTTTTATGGATAAAAGAATAAGAAAAAAAATGATACCAAGATATTAATATGGTAGTAATTAATAAACAATAATAAAGTATGGTACAAAAGAAAAGAAAAGAGTGATGGTGTAAGCACCGATTAAAATTGGTAACGTTACTATGAAACAGTAAAAAGTTTGTAAATGAAATTAATGATGAAAGGCAAATAAAAATATTCTGGGAATAAAAAATGGTCTCAATGATCTAGAGAAATGAGTGATATGACTTATTCAAGAGTGGAATGAAGAAATTTGAACTTTTAATGAAAAATCACAAACCGACCAGTTTTATGTTATTGCACATAACTTTCAATCCAACTGTCGAATTGAACTGAAATATTTTGTGGAGTCTTATGACATGTTTACCTAATTTGATTTAAAATTTCAACTCAATAAGAGTTCAATAATACAAGATGTCATAACCCAATTTTTGACCATTTTATTTTAATTATTATTTTTATTTACTGAATTTTTTTTTTTTAAGAATGAATTAAAATTTGGGTTAAAGGCAACATGATTGGAAGTTTTGGGATTTAATTAAACGTTGAAATTAATCTTTTAAGCTTGGAATTAATTTAATTAATTCAATTAAGGGTTTAATTGGAGAATTGATAAGTTTTGAGACTTAATTGAGCTTGGAATTAATTTAATTTATCCAATTAAGGGTTTAATTGGAGAATTGATAAGTTTTGAGACTTAATTGAGCTTGGAATTGATTTAATTAATCCAATTAAGGGCTTAATTGGAGAATTGATAAGTTTTAGGCTTAATTGAGCTTGGAATTAATTTATTCAGGGACTTAATTGAAAAACTATCAAAGTATAGGGCTAATTCGGGTCAAATTTGCAAGAAATTAAAACCCAAGGACTGGACTGCAAAACTTCAAAATGTCAAGGATCAAAACGCAAATGGCCATTAACATCAGCACTGTTCATCTTCTTCACCCGAAAACAAGAAGAAAACGGATGCCTTTATTGCATTAAAATCCATGCAACCGCATGGCATTCTCTGGTTATAAAAACCAGAGAAGGAGAACCGGTAAGAG
>Ga0325414_1005791_pt1 | contig 13077 bp, 13 predicted proteins | sample PopdelMetagenome_8_FD_206183 | JGI IMG/M metagenome (GOLD analysis project Ga0325414, IMG submission 206183) | Populus deltoides microbial communities from Bellville, Georgia, United States - Leaf-PdKOR-R3 | ecosystem: Host-associated > Plants > Phyllosphere > Phylloplane/Leaf | place: USA...
AGTAGTATAAGTTGCCTTCAACATGAAATCATGCAAAAACATTAAAGCAAAACCAGTGGCCAAAAGGATAAGAGTGGTCGGCTATTAGAGCTTTAGGCCCGAGGACGCGCCAACAAAAGCACACTGCCTAGAATTCAGCAGCGATTGACAGCGGCAGCCTTGCATAGGCATAAACGAATTCAGTAGGCATCATGCGATGGTTCTTGCGAGTAATTGAGCTCTTGACTTGGCATGGACGTGGGGCTTTAATCATAGACCTTCTAAGCTAGCAGCAGACGCAGCAGAAACTGGCAGTTGGGAGTGCTAGGTGGACATGCAAAACATGGGTTAGTGGTGACAGTTATGGACATCCAAATCATGGGATCATAGGGGCAGAACGTGGGGCAGGACTGGGTTGCTCTACAAGCTACTAAGATAATAGGATCATGGAGGAGAAACTGCCCAATACTTGGTGGAAAATAGGCCACTAAGTTCATGGAGAACATAGGGGAGAAAGTGCCCTATTATGTCCTGAAAAATAGAGATCATGGGTGTGCCTTGTAACTCACATATCTTTGTTTATAAATAGATTGCAAAGCCTTAGCTGTGTAGCATGCAATTCTATGCATAGCACACACACTTATATTGTGTAATCATTTGTTGACGAGAATAATAAAGGTTGAGAGATCTTCTTGTATTCTTGGTGTGCTTTGCTTGTGTTTGTTATTTGTTTATGACAAGCAATTATAGGAACCTCTTTGGGTGAGAGAAACACATAGTCATATGAAACACGAGCGAAAAGGGTGAGGCAAGGCTTAGTCTAGTGGGGACTAGACTGCCGCATAGGGTTGGATTTTAGTGTGAAGAATTTAACTCTGTGACAATTGGTATCAGAGAGTGGTTGATTCTAAGATCGTGCAGCCTGATGTTATGGAAGCTATTCGAGAATGGTTGATGCGTCTTAAGACTTTGATAGGGCATGATGAAGAAGGTGAAGAACATTATGTCATTGATTGCTTGAAGGAAGCTATGGAAAACGCCGAAGGGGTTGAGAGCTTGTACATTTATCTTGCGTCAGAATTGAGTGAACGATTGGCAGCTGCCAAAGAGACGATTGTCATTCTGAAATGGGTAGTAATGAACACTCCTATAGAGGTAAGTACATCTAAGCCTAAAGTGCCTGAAACGAAGTGTTTCAGTGGGGCAAGAAGTTCCAAGGAACTTGAGAATTTCTTGGAGGACATGGAGCAATACTTTAGCGTTGCGAAGATCGGCGTGGCTGAACAAGTAGATCTCACCATGATGTATCTCATGGGTTATGCTAAGCTTTGATAGCGAATGAGAACCAAAGAGGACTTAAATGCTGGATGTTCGAAGATTGAGACGTGGGATCGTCTTAAACAGGAGCTGAAAAAGCAGTTCCTTCTGAACAACACATCCTGGATTGCGCGGGAGGAATTGAAAAGGCTCAAATATGAAAGGTCAGTTCGTGAGTATGTTAAATCTTTCATTTCTTTGATTCTCGACATCAAGAATATGTATAAGTAGGACATGTTATTCAACTTCATGTTTGGACTACAACCTTAGGCGTAAGCGAAACTAAGACGACAAAACGTAAAAGATCTCTCCTCTACTATTGTTGTTGCAGATAGTTTGGTTGATTTTAAATCAACTATTAGAGAGGGCTATAAAACAACCTCCTTCAATCTAAGGGAAGAGACAAGGAGGAAAAGAAGAAGTTTGATGGGGGGTGCATCGAAGGCTACTATCGCGGATAAAGGCAAAGCTAAGTTTATTGGTGCACAAGGTAAGGGTACTAAACCGAACTTTACTTGCTTCATTTATGATGGTCCTCACTTTTCTAGGGAATGTCTGTAGAGGGAAAATTTGAATATTATTTGGGCTAGGGATAGCGATGAGGATAAGGGGGTAGTTACACACGTTAATCCTATACGTGTATTAAATTGTTTGGTAGCTGAATTAGGGATGTGGCTGTAAAAACACACCTTGTTGATCAAAACCTGGTGAGGATTGATGTGTTGTAAAAAAGAAGTTATGATCTGGGGACAATCTGATGTATGCGAAGATTATGATAAATGGCAAAGACGTGAATGTTATATTGGATTCAGATGTAACTCATACATTTGATGCAGATCTGCTGGTGAAAGAACTTGGCTTGTGGTTGAGTGATAGCCATACATCAATGAAAGAAGTAAACTCGAAGGCATGGAGAATTGTAGGAATGTCTTATGATGTGTCAATAACATTGGATCATTAAAGAGGTAAACAGGACGTGTTGGTCGTAAATCTTAACAATTACAATATTATTCTTGGTCTGGATTTCTTGAAGAAATCTAAGATTATTTTGATGTCATATCTCAATGGAGTCATGATTGTGAGTGAGGGATGCCTATGTTTCGTCCCATATTATAACATCGCAACGATGAATGTTATTAGGGGGGGAAAGCTTGGCCTCGGCCATTGCTATTGATAAAGCATTACAGAAAGGTGGGGAAGTGTTTCTTGCGATAATAGTGGACAAGAAAACAGATTATTGTGGGGAGGTGTCGAAAGAAATTGCTAGCATGCTACAATAATTTGAGGATGTGATGCTGTCTTAGCTAGAAAAAAAAACTCCCACCTATGAGGGCGATAGACCATCAGATTGAGCTGGTGCCGAGAACAAAGCCACCATCTCAAACCCCTTATTGAATGTCCCAATGGAATTGGCAGAATTAAGAAAGCAATTGGAAGAGATTATTGACTTAGGGTTTATCCGTTCTTCCAAGGCTCTATATGGTGCTCCGGCCTTATTTCAAAAGAAGGCAGACGGGAGCTTGACGGGAGCCTTCGAATGTGTGGACTACTGAGCACTTAATAAGGTAACAATAAAAAATAAATATCCAGTTCCTTTAATTAAGGATTTAATGGACATATTATGTGGAGCCTTTATCTTACAAAATTGGACTTGCGATCGGGATGTTGGCAAATGCTAGTTGCTGAAGGTGACGAACATAAGACTACTTGTGTGACGAGGTATGGCTCATACGAGTTTTTAGTTATGTCATTCGGCCTAAAAAATGCTCCAACAACATTTTACAATCTAATGAATGATGTTTTATATGATTTATTAGACAATTTTGTTGTAGTCTACTTAAATGACATTATAATCTATAGTAGAGACATAGAAGATCATGTAATTCATCTTTTTAAAGTTCTAAAGATTGAGAGAATATGAATTGTATATAAAGAGAGAAAAATATGAGTTTGCAAAAACTAAAATTATGTTCTTAGGCCACGTAATTGGAGAGGGACAGGTGAAGATGGATCCACGGAAGATTCAAGTAATCATCGAATGGTCAACACCAAAGACAGTTTCGGAATTGAGATCATTTTTTAGGCTTGCAAACTACTATAGACAATTTATTGATGACTATAGCAAAAATACAAATCCTCTCTTAGATCTTCTAAAGAAGAATCGGAGATGGAAATGGACAGTTGATTGCTAACAAGCTTTTGAAAAGCTGAAGACAGCGGTAGCGTCAACTCCAGCCTTGGGGTTGCCTGGTTTCGAGAAGCCATTCAAAGTGCATATTGATGCTTCAGATAGGGTCATTGATGGAGTGCTCGTACAAAAGAGACATTCGATTGCTTTCAAGAGTCGAAAGTTAAATGACGTGAACAAAAATACTCAACCTACGAGAAGGAGATGACGATAGTGGTGCACTGCCTTGGCATATGAAGAGTATATGTGTTGGGGCCAAGATTCGTTATTAAGATTGACAGTGTTGATAACACATTCTTTCGAACACAAAAGAAATTGTCATAGTGGTAAGCTCGATAGCAAGAATTCTTGGCCGAATATGACTTCATATGGGAGCACAAACCAAGGAGATATAATCAGGTTGTGGATGCACTCAGTAGACGTGAGGTAATTACTAATGTTCAGGTAGAGTCGGACATGTTGGGTCGACTTCGTCAAACTATTGGGGAAGATGCAGTGGAAAAGAAGTTGGTTGATCTTGTATAAGAAGGGATGATACGAAGGTATTGGTTGAAGCAAGATCTACTCTATGCAAAGGGAGGTTGAATCTTTCTGCCGAAGGGAGAGCTGTAAAAATATTCAATGACGAAGACTCATGACCCGTAGTGGGCTGGACATCCAGGTCGGGAAAGGATGGTTGCTCTTTTATCACAAACTTATTATTGGTCGAAGATGGATGACGACGTAGAACTTTACGTCAAGACTTGTCTAGTGTGCTAGCAAGACAAGACTTTACGACAGCGAGAGGTAGGCTTGTTACAGCCACTACCGATTCCAGACAAGCCTTGGTTGTTTTTTATAGACTTTATTATTGGGTTTTCAAAGGTGGATGGCATGAACACTATCATGGTTGTTGTGGAAAGATTCACCATGTACGCAATGTTTGTGGCTGCCTCAACAGTGTATACAACTGAAGTGGCCACTAAGTTATTCTACCGCAATGTAGTGAAGTACTTTGGAGTACCTTCTGACATTGTAAGATATCATGATGTGCGATTCACAGGCAGATTCTGGACAGCGTTGTTCAACATGATGGGAACAAGGATGAAGTTTTCCACTGCCAATCATTCACAAATTGATGGGCAGATAAAAAGGATAAATGCTTTGCTAGAGGAATATTTGAGACACTACGTGACAACGATGCAACGAAACAGGTTGGAGTTGCTGGATAGTGCACAATTTTGCTACCATCTTAAAAAATCCTCCGCAACAAAAGCAAGTTCGTTTGAGTTGGTTTTGGGAGCACAGTCCAAAACTCCTATTGAGATTGTGGTGTAGAAATCTGGTGGGGAGAATCCAGCAGCATATAGGTTTGCAATGGAGCGACAAGAATTTTTTGAGCAAGCCTAAGATAGCTTGCGTAGGGCAATGAAAAGGATGCTCAAATACGCCAACAAAAAAAAAGACTATTGGAATTCAGTGAGGGCCACAAGGTGTTGCTCAAGTTAACTCCACAAATCTGGAAGAAAATTATGGGGAAGACGAAGCACTGAGGATTGGTGTCAAGGTACGATGGACCTTTCAAAATCATCTAGAAGGTGGGGGCTGTCGCCTATAGGTTGAAGCTGCCCGAACGGCTAAAGCTTCATCCTACTTTTCACGTAAGTTACTTGTGACCATTTCACGAAGACCATGAGGACCCAAAACGAAGTAAGTTGCAAAGAGCTCCTTCTACGATTCACAAATAGTTTGACGATGGTATCATCAAGATCATGGATTATCATCGACTTGGCCAATATAAGAAGAATCAACGAACTGAGTTTTTGGTAAAATAGGGGGAAAAAACTAAGGTTTCGTGGAAGAAGGACATAGATTTGTGGCAATTTGAGGATCAAGTGCAAGACTATCTCACGTCTATTCTAACGAGAATGTCAGACTCTTCTAATGGGGGTGGTTTGTTAGAGCTCTAGGTGTGAGGATACGCCAATAAAAGCACACTATCTAGAATTCAACAGTGATGGACAACAGTAGCCTTGCATAGGCATAGACGAATTCGGCAGGCAGCGTGCAATGGTTCGTACGAGTCATTGAGCTCCTGACTAGGCATGGACATGGGGCTTAGATCATAGACCTTCTAAGCTAGCAGTAGACGCAGCAGAAATTGGCAGTTGGGACTGCCAGGTGGACATGCAGAACGTGGCAGTTATGGACATCCAGATCATAGGATCATAGGGGCAGAACGTGGGGCAGGACTGGGTTGCTCTACAAGTTACTTAGATCATGGGATCATGGAAGAGAAAATGCCCACTACTTGGTGGAAAATAGGCCACTAAGTTCATGGAGAACATGAGGGAGAAAGTGCTCCCATTATGTCCTGAAAAATAGTGATCATGGGTGTGCCTTGTAACTCACATATCTTTGTCTATAAATAGGATGCAAAGCCTTGGTTGTGTAGCATATGATTCTGTGCATAGCACACACACTTATATTGTGTAATCCTTAGTTGATGAGATTAATAAAAGTTCAGAGATCTTCTTGTATTTTCGGTGTGTTTTGCTTGTGTTTGTTATTTGTTTACAATAAGCAATTATGGGAACCACTTTGAGTGAGCGAGACACAGTCATAGGAAACACGAGCGAAAAAGGTGAGGCAAGGCTTAATCTAGTAGGGACTAGACTGCCACATAGGGTTGGATTTCAGTGTGAAGAATTTAACCCTGTGACAATTGGTATCAGAGAGCCGTTGATTCTAAGATAGTACAGCCCGAAGTCATGAAAGTTATTCGGGAACGGTTGATGCATCCAAACTATTAGTGATAGTTGTTATTCTAGTAAACATACTAGTTATTGATTCATTTGGAAGCATTTTGAATAACTCATATTGATGTACAAGCATATCGATTTTGGATTCTTTAACTTGATTAATACCTTTATGAGTTACTTCTAAAGCATGCCATATATATCCCTAACATTTTTACAAGATGATATTTTCTTAAACTCACTTCTACTCGATGCACAATACAAAGTGTTCATTGCTTTAACATCCATAGAAAACAACTTCTTATCACCGTCAATATATTCACTTCTAGGTTTAGGAATCGCTATATTATTTTCAATCTTTGTAGGCTTGTGATGTTCATTTTCAATAGATAGCTCTAGATCATAATCAATAGATTAAATATATATAATAATCCTAGCTTTCCAAACATAATCATTGCCATCAAAGAAGTGTGGCCTAAAGGTAAATGCTCCTTCATTTTGAACATTATAGCTAGTGGTTGTCATTTTAGTCAAGTCTAAGCAAATTTATATATGTGAGAACTTTTTTAACGTGATATGGCAAGTCTACATCCACACCTCAAGTACCAATCGTACTTGAGTATTGTATTCTTTTACTAATCCAAATGAAAGATATAATGTTCTTGATAAATCCACACCAAACAATTACACACCTTGAAGATGTTTCCTCTTCAAGATTTTTCTCTTGGTGACAATATCTCACAAATGTCAAGAGTTGATTCAAACTCTCAAGTGTTTACAATTGTGATGTGTTTACAACAAGATTCACTCTCTCAAATAGTTGATTGTACAATTGAAAACTATAATCTCTATAGCTTACTCAATAGCACTTAGGATGATTGAAGGTGTGCAAGTGTAATGAATTTAGAGTATGTTAGGATTAATAATTTTTAGTTGATTTTTTTTTTGAATAACTTATAAATCATGTATATTCAGAAAATCTTATTTATTTTGCATAAAAGAGAGTTGTATATATGTTTCCAAAAGAGAGCTCTATATATGAATTTTTTCATTCAATTCCTTATACATGTTGATATAATCTTATAGACATGTTAAAACTTAATCTCGTCCAAGTATATTATTAGTCTATTTTATTTTAATTATTAACATCAAAATACATAAAATATTAATATATACCCCAAAGGTTAACAACATTATCATCTTTTTTCTTTAGTGCCAATATTATGGAACTGTTTGAAAGGTGCAGAGATATCACAATTCCATTGCAAATTGATCCTGCTTTGCCTGATGTTCTGGAATGAAAGTTCTTGTCAATATGCTATATTCTGATTGGAATCCTAAAGATGCTGCAGGGCAATATTGGAGTGTTGACCACATCCGGGCATCTGATCATTATTTCTTAATGTTCTATTCTTGGTGGACCATATTCTTGGTGGACCATATGAAGCTTTGTGAACATACAGTTAGTGGATCTCACTACCAAGTACAACAAAGAAAACACTACAAAAAATTATCGTTCACAGTTTATTAGCACCCATTTGAGTCAAACATGGTACTTCAGCAATACAAGTACACTTCTGAGCAATAGCTACGCCATCCACTCATCGGCCGCCTCTGGAGCACTTCACCAGTAAACTTTAATTACAGAGGTTGCACAAAACATCTGAGATCAAGCTCTGGCAGTTATTCACTAGGAAACTTCAATTACAAATGGTTGCACAATAAATCTTCGATCAAGGACTCATACAAAAGTTCCTGCTACTGCCGTACGCAGACAGTTCCACACCCAAAAGGGCTGCTAATTTGCCTTCAAGGCATCATACAAGAACCAAACAAACACTTGCGAGCTCCAATCAGATAAAACATGCAAAAATTCTGGTCGCAATAGAAAAGCATAATTTTTTTGTTGTCCATTTTAAATAATGAGACTGGTAAGGATGCTTGCAAGTAACACTGTAAATCAAAGAAATGGAGAATAGGCAGAAATGTTTTTGAGTAAACTTTTGGATTGACACATTAAATTATTTGTCAAGCAAAACATAAATACCCATTAATGAAGAGCTCATTATAGTTAACAAACAATAATTAACCCAAAATAGGAGGCACAAATCCTCAAGTCCACCAGCACATAAGATAGAAAAGTAGGCATTCAGGGATAAAACTAGAACTAATAAAGCAAGCAACTGCACTTTGAAGCCAGCTATTGGCACTTTTTAGCACTTGACCTCCTTCAAAGCATGACCAAAGTACAAAAACGTTGGATCGGTGGCACCTTCTTTGTAGTAAGCAAGGACCAAAGCACTATCATCATGCATGCTCTCCCCCACAAAGCTGCAAGACAAGTGCAGCCTCGTAAATATCAATGAAAACCATAGAGCATAAGTTGGGAAAAACAAATTGAAAAAAAAAAAAGACCTGATAGAAGACCACATCAAAGCAAACAATGGATAAGAACATCAATCAATTAAAAGGCACTTACAATTGGAAGTCCTTGATCTTCGAAAGCAAGAACTTGGTGGCTCCCTCAATGTTTTTCTTAAAATGTTCTTTGTTTTCGTCATCGAGTTTCTCCGACAACAACTTGATAAATCTCTTCATATAAGTAACAAACTGCTTCTTGTCAAAAGCAGGTTGCTCCTGAAAATTTCGACCAATCAAACTTTTTATCAACTTCTACCCCAGAATTTATCATTCTTCACTCAAAAAACAACTCGAGACATTCAACAAATAGCACAAGAAACTCACCTGGAGCCTAAACGTGTCAACAATGTCAACCACCTTGACAGTTTGGTCATCAACACCCTCATCCTCATCGCCTCCTTCAGCAGAAGGATTAGCGCCAATGTCTACGTCGACAGCTCCTTGAACAACCCACTAAACACAAATCAACTCAACATCAACAACCTGAGATTCACAGTCTAACTAAAGCAATAAAAAAATTAATAAGTAACACTAACCTTTCCTTCAGCTTCCCACAGTATCCCATTCTCAATTTCCTTGTAGGGGAACGAGTCCGAGAGAAGCTCGTCACCTAATAAAAAACCACAAACAACCACGTCAGTCCAAAAAAAAACCTAAATATTCCATGACTGACACTGTCCTCATCTACCCGCAAAGACACAAATAAATAAAAACCCATAAATCATCTTTACAAACAATCAAATTAAAAAACAAAAACCCATCCAAGATTTCAATCAAACCAAGCAACAAAATCGCAAACCAATACTATTTTTTTATATTAAAAAATCGCATCATGGTTATTAGATCCAAAATCCACCACGAATATAAAACTTCCTTGCATAATAAACGGACGGACGAATCTGAGAAATAATAAGCAAACAGAAAGACCTACGAAATTACCAGAGAGAAGATCTTGATAGACCAACATGATTGCGCAATGGAGCTTCTACCTCTCAGATCGATCCAAGGACAGACAAAGGAGAGGAGAGAGCGAGAGAGACCTGGAATGGTTTCGGGACAGGATGTATTTATAGGCGAGGGTTTCGCAGGGAACCAGGATTAATCAATTGGGACTGTTAAATTACAATAAAGTACGTTAAAGATTGTATAATGCCCGATGAGTCCTTGTTGTAGGTGAATTTTTTTTTAAGTTTGGGGAGAAGTGAGGAATTTGTTCTTTTTACGGTAACACAACTTTATGCGGAACAATCCGACCGAAAGTCGATGAATTTTGCTCGAGAAAACATCTCGAGGAAAACTCACTTTAATGCTAAATCTAATTGTATTTTAAATATAGTCTTAATATTTTCATTCAGAAAATCTCCTGGAAGTTAATGAATATTGAAGTTAAATCTAATTATATTTTACTTGGATAATTTTTTTTATTAATGTGGGTGTTCGAGCTAACTTACGTGTACCTCGATTAATTTCACGGGTTTTAAAGTTAATGACCATTTAAATCTCCAGTGGCTTTGAGACTTATGAAACTCAAACTGATGATTTGTAAAAAATACTTAGATAATATTTTAATATACAATAATTTGAGTTAATTATATTTTAGGTTTGAAACTTCCATTAAAAAAATGACAAATTTGTTTAAAATTAATCCTCAAATAATTAAACTAACTCGGCTCTTTAGAAAAGTGATTCTTTTTGTTTAATTTTTCAAACTAATAGTTATTCTAAATATAAAGTTAGACATAATTTATGTTTTTTTTGGATTTGATGACATGTTAATTAACCATTTAAGCTGTAACTTATATAAATCTACTTATTGTGTGTTTGGCAGTGTGGTAGCGGTTGCTTTTCAAATAGCTTTTCATGCCGAAATACATGTCAATGATGTTTTTTCATTTTTTAAAAATCATTTTTGATATCAGTATATCAAAACGATCCAAAAAGTACAAATCACACTCAATTTTAGTAAAAAAAAATTCAAAATTTAATAAAACACAGTTACAAACACAATACCACACGATCTCTTAAACACCGTAAAGTTTCTCCCTCCAGCTCTACCTCCTCCCTTGTCACAGCAACAATTCATCAAAAAAAGAGTCAGGGAAAAAAACAAAGTGAGAAATTATCAGTTCTTCGTCAAGCCACCGTTGGTGGCAAAACCATAATCAAACTAAACTCCTCATCTTCAAGAGTTCATTAATATCAAAATTGGGCCTAACAATTAGTTAATTTAGGTGTTCTTATACTTGAAAATTCTGGATTCAAGATTTTATTTTATTTTTTGTGTAATTGAGTTTCAAAATTGAGCATTGTTGGTATTGCGGTGCAACTATATTTTTAAAAAAATTTTGATTTTTTTTGTTTTAAATTAATTTTTTTATATTTTTAAACTGTTTTGATATGCTAATGTTAAAAATTACATTTAAAAAAATATTTTCATGCATTTTCAAGTGAAAAAACACTTTATAAAATAATTTCTATCACATTCTCAAACATGTCCTTAGCCTTGGATAGCAACGATGCAAGGAAGAAGAACGTTGCTATAATTTTCAATAAAAGTTATATCCAATCCTTATAGTTTCACAAATATTGTCATCAAGTCATTATAATTTCACAATATTACAAGTAGTTTTTTATATTTTAAACATTATTCATTAACAACTATTGTCGGCCAATAAAAGTTCATTGGATTTTTTTGCATGTGCTATGTTGTAGGTCAAGTAAAAAAAAACTAACGTAAAAAAAATATGTTCAGGCAATGATAACCTAAGTCATTTCAAGTTAATTTGACGAACATGTAGTGTATGAGATTGGGATACCTCATAGAATAAAATGCAAAAAACACCACAAAATTCAAGGGCGGATAACCTAATCTCAAATGATAAAATTTTAAAAAATCAATTTAAAAAAAAAGAAGAAATGTTGAAGAAAAAAATTGAGTCAATCTGGGTTCACTTTACTAACTCATCATTGGTGGCATGAGTTTAAGATTAAAAAATTTGGAGACAAATATTGAAGTTAAATAAAAAACATTGAAAAAAACCCGAGTCACCTCGGGTTAACTTGACTAACCCACAACCCGGGATAACTCCATATAAAGAAAAAGCATAAAAAATAAAAAAGCTCAAGACTTAATAGTCTAATGTCAAATGATAAAATTAAAAAGAAATTGAAATAATCAAGATTAACTTGACTAACCTGTGACCAGAGATAACACCATATAAAGAAAAAACATAAAAAATAAGAAAGTTTAATAGTTTAATGTTAAATGATGAAACTAAAAAAACATTGAAATAATCAAGGTTAACTTAACTAATCCACAACCTAGGATAACCCTATAAAATAAGAAAAGGACAAGAAAAGAGCAATTAAAAGAATAAGGATCAAAATTAGATAAAAAACCAACTGAAATAAAATGTTGAGGATAATTTAAAAAAAAACTAAGAAAAGGATAAAAGAAGAGCAAGTAAAAGAATGAGGACCAAAATTGAATATAATAAATAAATAAAATAAAATATTGATGCATAAAATTGAAAAAAATAAACAAATAAATAAAAGAATAAAAAACAATCAAAAGAATAAGTGTCATATATAATATAAAAATTAAATAAAACCAAATGAAAAGTGACCAAATTGAAAAAAAAAACATTCAAAAACAAATAAAGATCAATCTAAAGATGGAGAGGTGCAATTGAAAGAAAAAAACAAATGGGATGACAACTCTGAAATTTGGATGACCCAACATAGATTTCAAGGAGAGGGGATAGAAAAGAGGGGGAAGATGAAATAATATCATTGGTGCTGAACCACTATGAATTGGACTACACGCGCCGCTCCATTAGTTTCACCTTCACTAGACACTTCAGATGACGTTACAATTGGTTTTTTTAGTTGTAAGAAGACACCACATACACCACCCAAAAGGTGTAAACGGTGTTCACTTTCTGCCATATCCTATGCACACGCCAACCCCTAATTCAAGTATATTATAACAAAAAAACCATGAGAAAAAATATCAAAATATCTCTTTGCAAGGAAAAATAAAAAACAATAATAACGGTACATTAAGGTGGTGTTCTGTATTGTGGTCAAACCACACTTTAAAATATTTTTGAATTTTTTGAATTACTTTTTAGTATTTTTAAGTTATTTTAATGTGTTAATATTAAAAATAATTTTAATAAAATATTAATTTGGCACGTTTAGAAATAAAAAAATATTTTAAAAAGTAAGTTATATCCCATTTAAAAAAAACACTAAATGATATAACAATGTAAACTTTCTTTGAGATTTTATTAATGTTTTTTTTTATTGTCTTGAAATAATAAATTTGGGATCAACATTCAATTAACATATGGTTATCATATCAGGTAAACCTATTATATCAAGCTAATGCTAATGATTTAAATTATGCTAGAAAATAATTGTGAACTTTGG
>Ga0325414_1005792_pt1 | contig 13076 bp, 8 predicted proteins | sample PopdelMetagenome_8_FD_206183 | JGI IMG/M metagenome (GOLD analysis project Ga0325414, IMG submission 206183) | Populus deltoides microbial communities from Bellville, Georgia, United States - Leaf-PdKOR-R3 | ecosystem: Host-associated > Plants > Phyllosphere > Phylloplane/Leaf | place: USA...
ACGATGGTGGTGTCTCATTGGGCCAGCCTCGAGTCCCGGATCAAATGATCCATAACTCTTGATCCGACCGTTGGATCGTGCTCAAGTTTTTACAAGAGGTTTCGGAGGCTGTTTTCCTTGGCGTCACACTCAAATTGTTATTCGACCCCCCAGCGTTGGTCGGGCCATACAAAGGACTAGATAAGAGTACCAGCTCAAGAGGTTTGTAACTCTTGATTCGACTGTTGAATCATCCTGAATTTTTACAGGAGCTTCATGAGGATTGTTTCCTTGGCGTCGCAATGAATTCGCCATTGGACGCTGGTGGTGTCTAGTTGGGCCAGACCAGATTACCGGTTCAAGACGTCCATAACTCTTGATCCAACCGTTGGATCGTGCTCAAATTTTTACAGGAGTTTCAAGAGGCTGTTTTCCTTGGCATCGCACTAAAATTGCTACTCGACAATGCCAGCATCTGGTCAGTCCACACCAAGAACATGATAAGAGTACCGGCTCAAAAGGTTCGTAACTCTTGATCCGACCGTTGGATCGAGCTCAAATTTTTATAGGAGTTTCAAGAGGCTTGTTTCCTTGGCATCGCAATGAAATCGCCATGAGACGCTAGTGGTGTCTCGTTAGGCCATACTAGAGTATCGGCTTAAATGGTCCATAACTCTTAATCTGACCGTTGGATGGTGATCAAATTTTTACAGCAGTTTTCGAAGGGTGTATTCCATGGCGTCGCACTAAAATTGCTACCCGACACGCCCAGCGTCTTGTCGGGCCAGACCAAGGACTAGACAAGAGTACCACCTCAAGTATTTCGTTACTCTTGATCCGACTGTGGGATGGTGCTTAAATTTTTACAGGAGTTTCAAGAGGCTTCTTTCCTTAGCGTCGCAATGAAATCGCCATGAGACACTAATTCGCTAGTGGTGTCTCATCGGGCCAGACAAGAGTACCGGCTCCAGAGGTTCGTAACTCTTGTTCCGACCTTTGAATCGTGCTCAAATTTTTGCAGGATTTTCGATAGGCTATTTCCTTGGCATTTGACTAAAATTGCTATTTGACACCCCTAGTGTCTGGTCTGGCCACACCAAGTACCAGACAAGAGTACCTGCTGAAAAGGTACGTAACTCCTTATCTGACCGTTGGATCATGCTCAAATATTTACAGTAGTTTCAAGAGACTTCTTTGCTTGGCGTCACAATGAAATCACCTTGAGACGCCGATGGTGTCTCGTCGGGCCAGACTATAGTCCTGGCTGAAATGGGGCATAACTCTTGATCCGACCGTTGGATCGTGCTCAAATTTTTACAAGAGTTTTCTAAAGCTGTTTTCCTTAGTGTCGCACTAAAATTGCTACTTGACACCCCCGGCATCTGGTCGGGCCACACCAAGGACCAGATAAGAGAACCGGCTCAAGAGGTTCATAGCTCTTGATCCGATCGTTGGATCGTCCTGAAATTTTTACAGGACTTTCACGAGGCTTGTTTCCTTGCCATCGCAATGAAATCACCATTAGACACCGGTGGTGTCTGGTCGGGCCAGGACAAAGATACTGGTTTAAGAGGTCCATAACTCTTGATCCGACCATTGGATCGCGCTCAAATTTTTACATGAGTTTCAGGAGGCTTGTTTCTTTGGCGTCGCTTTGAAATCACTAGGAGACGCCAGCAGCGTCTCGTTGGACCAGAATAGAGTACTGACTCAAATGGTCCGTAACTCTTGATCCGACCGTTGGATCCTGCTCAAAATTTTACACGAGTTTCCAAAGGCCGTTTTCCCTGGTGTCGCACTGAAATTGCTACTCGACACTGCCAGCGTCTAGAAGGGCCACACCAAGAACATGACAAGAGTTCCGGCTTAAGAGGTTCTTAACTTTTGATCCTATCGTTGTATCGTGCTCAAATTTTTACAGGAGTTTCAAGAGGCTTGTTTTCTTGGTGTCGCAATGAAATCGCCATGAGACGTCGGTGGTGTCTCGTAGAGCCAAACTAGAGTACCGGCTCAAATAGTCCAAAACTCTTGATCTTACTTTTGGATCGTGCTCAAATTTATACAGGAGTTTTCGGAGGCAGTTTGCCTTGGCGTCGCACTAAAATTGCTACTCGATACCGCTATCGTCTAGACGGGCCACACCAAGAACATGACAAGAGTTCCGGATAAAGACGTTCGTAACTCTTGATGCGACCGTTGGATCGTGCTCAAATTTTTACGGCAGTTTCAAGATGCTTGTTTCCTTTGCGTCGTAATGAAATCGCCATGGGACGCCAATGGTGTCTCTTCAAGCCAGATTAGAGTACCAGCTCAAATGGTCGATAACTCTGGATTCGATCGTTGGATCATGCTCAAATGTTACAGGAGTTTCAAGAGACTTGTTTCCATGGCGTCATAATGAAATCGCCAGGAGATGCTGGTGGTGTCTCGTTGGGCAAGACTAGAGTACCGGCTCAAGAGGTCCATATCTCCTGATCCGACCGTTGGATTATGCTCAAATTTTTAGATGAGTTTCTAGAAGCTGTTTTCCTTGGCGTCACACTAAAATTGCTACTAGACACCAACAACTTTTGGTCGGGCAAGACCAAGGACCACACAGGAGTACCGGCTCAAGAGGTCCATAACTCTTGATCAGACCGTTGAATCTTGCTCAATTTTTTACAGGAGTTTCAAGATACTTGTTTCCTTGGCGTTGCCATGAGACGCCGGAGGTGTCTCGTCGGGCCAGACTAGTGTACAGGCTCAAGAGGTCTAGAACTTTTGATCCGACTAGTGGATGCTCAAATTTTTACAGGAGTTTCAAGAGATTTGTTTCCATGGTGTCGCAATGAAATCGCCAGGAGATGCCAGTGGTGTCTTGTCTGGCCAGACTAGAGCAGGACTAGAGCACCGGCGGAAGAGGTTCATAACTCTTGATTCGACTGTTGAACCGTGCCCAAATTTTTATAGGAGTTTCTGGAGGCTGTTTTCCTTGGCATCGCACTAAAATTGCTACTCGACACCCCCAGCATCTGGTCGGGCCAGATCAAGGACCAGACAAGTGTACCAGCTCAAGAGGTTCTTAAATCTTAATCCAACCGTTGGTCCGTCGTTAAATTTTTACAAGAGTTTCAAGAGGATTGTTTCCTTGGCGTCGCAATGATATCGCCATGAGATGTAGGTGGTGTCTCTTCAGGCCAGGTAAGAGTATCGGCTCAAGATGTCCATAACTCTTGATTTGACCATTGGATCGTGCTCAAATTTTTACATAAGTTTCTGGAGGCTGTTTTCCTTGGCGACGCACTAAAATTGCTACTCGACACCCACAACGTCTGGTATGCCAAGACAAAAGACCACACAAGTGTTCTGACTCAAGAGGTAAGTAACTCTTAAACAGACTAGTGGATCGTGCTCAAATTTTTACAAGAGTTTCAAGAGAGTTGTTTCCATGGCGTCGCATTGAAATCGCCATGAGATGGCAGTGATGTCTCGTCGGGTTAGACTAGAGTACCGGCTCAAGAGGTCCATAACTATTGATCCGACCATTGGATCGTGCCTAAATTTTTAGATGAGTTTCTGGGGGCTGTTTTACTTGGTGTCACACTAAAACTTCTGGTTGGGCAAGACCAAGGATCACATAGAAGTACCGGCTCAAGAGGTCCGTAACTCTTGATTAGACCATTGAATCTTGATCAAATTTTTTACAGGAGTCTCAAGAGGCTTGTTTCCCTGGCGTCGCAAAGAAATTACCAAGAGACGCCAGTGGTGTATCGTCGGGCCAGACTAGTGTACCAGCTCAAGAGGTCCTGAACTCTTGATTCGACTGGTGGATTATGCTCAAATTTTTACTGGAGTTTCAAGAAGCTTGTTTCCTGGACGTCATAATGAAACCGCAATGAGATGTCGGTGGTGTCTCTTCGGGCCGTACAAGAGTACCGGCTCAAGATGTCCATAACTCTTGATCCGACCATTGGATCGCACTTAAATTTTTAGATGAGTTTCTGGGAGCTGTTTTCCTTGACGTCGCACTAAAATTGATACTCGACACCAACAATTTCTAGTCGGGCCAGATCAAGGACCACACAGGAGTACCAACTCAAGAGGTTCGAAACTCTTGATCAGATCATTGAATCTTGATCAAATTTTTTACAGGAGTTTCAAAAGATTTGTTTTCCTGGCGTCGAATTGACATCACCAGGAGATGCCAGTGGTGTCTCATCGGGCTAGACTAGAGTACCGACTCAAGAGGTCCCGAACTATTTATTCGACCGGTGGATCGTGCTCAAATTTCTACAAGAGTTTCAAGAGGATTGTTTCCTTGGCGTCGCAATGAAATCGCCATGAGATTCCGGTGGTGTCTCTTCGGCCCAGATAAGAGTATCGGCTCAAGAGGTCCATAACTCTTGATCCGACTATTGAATCTTGCTCAAATATTTACATGAGTTTCTGGAGGCTGTTTTCCTTGGCGATGCATTAAAATTGCTACTCAACACCCACAGCATCTGGTCGGCCAAGACCAAGGACCACACAAGTGTATCGGCTAAAGAGGTACGTAACTCTTGAACCAACTGTTGGATCGTGCTCAAATTTTTACAGGAGTTTCAAGAGCCTTGTTTCTTTGGTATCGCAATGAAATCACCACGAGATGCTGGTGGTGTCTCGTCGGGCCATACTAGTGTACCGGCTCAAGAGGTCCATAACTCTTGATCCGACCGTTGGATGGTACTCAAATTTTTACATGAGTTTGTGGAGGCAGTTTTCCTTGGCGTCACAATGAAATCGAAATGAGATGATGGTGGTGTCTCGTCGGGCCAGACTAGAGTAATGGCTCAAGAGGTTCATAACTGTTGATCAGACCGTTGGATCATGCTCAAATTTTTACAAGAGTTTCCAGAGGCTGTTTTCCTTAGTGTCACACTAATATTGCTACTCGACACCCCTAGCGTCTTGTCTGGCCATACCAAGAACCAGACTAGTGTACCGGCTCAAGAGGTTCGTAACTCTTTATCCGACCGTTGGATCATGTTCAAATTTTTACAGGAGTTCCCAGAGTCTGTTTTCCTTGGCGTCACTCTAATAATGCTACTCGACACCCCCAACATCTGGTCAGGCCACACCAAGAACCACACAAGAGTACGGGCTCAACAAGTTCATAACTCTTGATCCGACCATTGGATCGTGTTTAAATTTTTACAAAAGTTTTCGGAGGATGTTTGCCTTCGCGACGAACTAAAATTGCTACTTGAAACCCACGGCGTCTGGTCGGCCAAGACTAAGGACCTCACATGAGTGCCAGCTCAAGAGGTACGTACCTCTTGATCCAACCGTTAGATCGTGCATAAATTTTTACAGGAGTTTCAAGAGGCTTGTTTTCTTGATCCACCAACCTCGCCAAGAGATGTTGGTGGTGTCTCGTCAGGCCAGACTAGAGTACCGACTCAAGAGGTACGTAACTCTTGATCCGACCGTTGTATCGTGCTTAAATTTTTACATGATTTTCTGGAGGCAATTTTCCTTGGCATCGCAATGAAATTGAAAAGAGATGCGGTGGTGTCTCGTCGGGCAAGACTAGAGTACTGCTCAAGAGGTCTATAACTCTTGATTCGACCGCTGGATCATGTTCAAAATTTTACAGGAGTTTCCGGAGGCTGTTTCTTGGCGTCCCTCTAATATTGCTACTCGACACCCTTAGCGTCTGGTCAGGCCACACCAACAACCAGACTAGAGTACGGGCTTAACAGATTTATGACTCTTGATCCGACCATTGGATCGTGCTTAAATTTTTACAGCAGTTTCCGGATGTTGTTTTCCTTGGCGACGGACTAAAATTGCTACTCGAAACCCACAACGTCTGGTTGGCCAAGACCAAGGACCGCAAATGAGTTCTGGCTCAAGAGGTACGTACCTCTTGATCCAATCGTTGGATCGTGCATAATTTTTACAGGAGTTTCAAGAGCCTTGTTTCCTTGGTGTCGCAATGAAATTGCCAGGAGACACTGGTGGTGTCTCGTCGGGCCAGACTAGAGTACCGGCTCAAGAGGTCCATAACTCTTGATCCGACCGTTGGATCTTGCTTAAATTTTTACATAAGTTTCTAGAGGCAATTTTCCTTGACGTCGCGCTAAAATTGCTACTCGACACCCACACTGTCTGGTCGCCCAAAACTAAGGGTCACACAAGAGTACTGGCTCAAGAGGTGCGTAACTCTTGTTCCAACCGTTGGATCACGCTCAAATTTTTACAGGAGTTTTAAGAAGCTTGTTTTCTTGGTGTCGCAATGAAATCGCCACGAGACGCCAGTGGGGTCTGGTGGTGCCAGACCAGAGCACCGGCTCAAGAGGTCCAGATCTCTTGATCCAACTTATGGATCGTGCTCAAATTTTTACAGGAGTTTCAAGAGGCTTGTTTGCTTAGCGTCGCAATGAAATCACAATGAGATGCCGGTGGTGTCTCTTCAGGCCAGATAAGAGTATCAGCTCAACAGGTCCATAACTCTTGATCCAACCTTTGGATCATGCTCAAATTTTTACATGAGTTTCTGGAGGCTGTTTTCCTTGGCGTCGCACTAAAATTGCTACTCGACACCACAGCGTCTGGTCAGGCAATACCAAGGAGCAGTCAAGAGTACCGGCTCAAGAGGTACGTAACTCTTGATCCGCTCGTTAGATCATGCTCAAATTTTTATAGGAGTTTCATGAGGCTTGTTTCCTTGGCGTCGCAATGAAATCGCCATGAGACGCCGATGTTGTCTCGTCGATCCAGACTAGAGTACCAGCTCACTAGGTCCATAACTCTTGATCCGACCGTTGGATCTTACTCATATTTTTACAGGAGTTTTTGGAGGTTGTTTTCCTTAGCGTCACCCTAATATTGCTACTCGACACCCCCAACATCTTGTCGTGCCATAACAAGAACCAGAAAAGAGTACCAGCTCAAGAGGTTCGTAACTCTTGATCCAACCGTAAGATCGTGCTCAAATTTTTACAACAATTTATGGAGGCTGTTTTCCTTGAAATCGCATTAGTATTGCTACTCGACACCGCTAATGTCTAGTCAGTAAAGACCGAGGACAACACAAGAGTACCGGCTCAAGTGGTAGGTAACTCTTGGTCCGACCGTTGGATCATGATCAAATTTTGATAAGAGTTTCAACGGGCTCGTTTCCCTGGCGTCGCAATGAAATCGCCATGACATGCCAGTGGTGTCTCGTCAGGCCAGACTAGAGTCCAGAACTGTTGATTTGACCGTTGGATCGTGCTCAAATTTTTACAAGAGTTTCCGTAGGCTGTTTTCTGTGGCATCCTAATAATATTTCTAATCAACATCCCCAACGTCTGATCTTGCCCCATCAAGAACCAAATGAGAGTACCGGATCAAGAGGTTCGTAACAATTGATCCGACCGTTGGATCATGATCAAATTTTAACAGAAGTTTCAAGAGGCTTGTTTCCTCGGCGTTGTACTGAAATAGTCATGAGACGCCGGTGGTGTGTCGTCGGGGCAGACTAGTGTATCAGCTCAAGAGGTCCATAACTCTTGATCCGACCGCTGGATCGTGCTCAAAATTTTACATGAGTTTCTGGAGGCTGTTTTCCTTCGCGTCGCAATAAAATTGCTACTTGACACCCATAGCGTCTGGTCGGGCAACACCAAGGACCACACAAGAGTACCGGTTCAAGAGTTTCGTAACTCTTGATCCGACTGTTGGATCGTGTTTAAATTTTTACAGGAGTTCCAAGAGGCTTGTTTCCTTTGCGTCGCAATCAAAACGCCATGATACGCCAGTGGTGTCTCGTCGGGCCAAATTAGAGTACCGGTCAATTTGTCCATAACTCTTGATCCAACCGTTGGATTGTGCTCAAATTTTAACAGAAGTTTACGGAGGCTATTTTCCTTGGTGTCGCACTAGTATTGCTACTCGACACCACCAGCGTATAGTTTGGCAAGACTGAGGACCACACAAGAGTACCAGCTCAAGAGGTTCATTTGGATCGTGCTCAAATTTTTACAGGAGTTTCAATAAGCTTGTTTCCCTAGCGTCGGAATGAAATCGTCATGAGACCATGGTGGTGTCTCGTCAGGCTAGACTAGAGTACTGGTTCAATAGGTCCATAACTATTGATCCGACCGTTGGATCGTGCTCCAATTTTTACAGGAGTTTCCGTAAGCTGTTTTCCTTGGCATCCAAATAATATTTCTAATTGACACCCCCAACGTCTGGTCGTGCCACACCACGAACCAAACAAGAGTACCGGCTCAATAGGTTCGTAACTCTTGATCCGACTGTTGGATCGAACTCACATTTTGACAGGAGTTTCAAGAGGCTTGTTTCCTTGGCCTCGTAATGAAATCACCATGAGACATCAGTGGTGTATCGTCGGGCCAGATTAGAGTACCTGCTCAAATGGTCCATAACTCTTGATCCGACCGTTGGTTCGTTCTCAAATTTTTACAGGAGTTTCAAGAGGCTTGTTTCATTGGTGTTGCAATGAAATCGCCATGAGACGCTGGTGGTGTCTCTTTGGGCCGGACAAGAGTACCGACTCAACTTGTTCGTAACTCGTGATCTTGCTCTTATAGGAGTTTACAGAGGCTGTTTTCCTTAGCGTTGCAGTATATTGCTACTCGACACCGCCATTGTTTGGTCGGGCAAGACCAAGGACCACGCAAGAGTTTCGACTCAAGAGGTACGTAACTCTTGATTCGACCGTTGGATCGTGCTCAAATATTTACAGGAGTTTTAGGAGGCTTCCTTCATTGGCGTCGCAATGAAATCGCCATGAGACTCTGTTAGCGTCTCTTCGAGCCAAACTAGAGTACCAGGTTAACAGGTTCGGAACTCTTGATCCGACCGTTCGATCTTGCTTAAATGTTTACATGAGTTTCCAGAAAAGGTTTTCCTTGGCATCGCACTAAAATGGCTACTCGACACCCACAATGTCTGGTCGGGCATAACCAAGGACCACACAAGAGTTTCTGCTCAAGAGGTATGTAACTCTTGATCCGACCTTGGGATCGTACTCAAATATTTACAGGAGTTTCAAGAGGCTTGTTTCATTGGCCTCGCAATGAAATCGCCATGAGATGCTAGTGGCATCTCTTCGGGCCAGACAACAGTACCAGCTCAACAAGTTCGGAACTCTTGATCCGACTGTTGGATCGTGCTCAAATATTTACAAGAAATTTCAAGAGGCTTGTTTCATTGGCGTTGCAATGAAATCACCATGAGACACCGGTGGTGTCTCGTTGAGCCAGACTAGAGTTCCGGTTCAAGAGGTCCATAACTCTTGATCCGATCGTTGGATCGTGCTTAAATTTTAACCTAAGTTTCTGCAGGCTGTTTTCCTTGGCGTCGCACTAAAATTGCTACGTGACATCGACAGCGTCTGGTCGGGCATTACCAAGGACCACAGAAGAGTACAAGCTCTGGAGGTTCATAACTCTTGATCTGACTGTTGGATCGTGCTCAAATATTTACAGGAGTTTCAAGAGGCTTGTTTCATTGGCATCGCAGTGAAATCGCCATGAGACATTGGTGGTGTCTCCTCGGGCCAGATTAGACTACCGGCTCAAATGGTCCATAACTCTTGATTCGACCGTAGGATCGTGCTCAAATTTTTAGAGTTTTCGAAGACTATGTTTCCTTGGCGTCGCACTAAAATTGCTACTTGACACCCCCAGCGTCTGGTTGGGCCAGACCAAGGACCACACAAGAGTTTCCGCTCAAATGTACGTAATTCTTGATTCAACCGTTGTATCGTGCTCAAATATTTACAGGAATTTCAAGAGGCTTGTTTCATTGGCGTCACTATGAAATCACCATAAAATGCTGGTGGTGTCTCATCGAGCCAAACAAGAGTGCCGGCTCAACAGGTTCGTAACTCTTGATCCGACCATTGTATCTTGTTAAATTGTTTACAGGAGTTTACGGAGGCTGTTTTCCTTGACGTCGCACTAATATTGCTACTCAACACCCCCTTGTGTCTGGTCAGGCAAAACCAAGGACCACGCAAGAGTTTCCACTCAAGAGGTACGTAACTCTTGATCCGACCTTTGGATCTTGCTCAAATATTTACAGGAGTTTCAAGAGGCTTGTTTCGTTGGCGTCGCAATGAAATCGCCATGAGACGCTAGTGGCGTCTCTTGAGCCAGACAAGACTACCAGCTCACCAGGTTTAGAACTCTTGATCCGACCGTTGGATCTTGCTCAAATTTTTACATGAGTTTCCAGAAAAGGTTTTACTTGGCATCGCACTAAAATGGCTACTCAACACCCACAACGTCTGGTCGGGCATCACCAAGGACCACACAAGAGTTTCGGCTCAAGAGGTACGTAACTCTTGATCCGACCGTTGGATCGTGCTCAAATATTTACAGGAGTTTCAAGAGGCTTGTTTCATTGGCGTCGCAATGAAATCGCTAGGAGACACTGATGGCGTCTCTTTAGGCCAGACAAGAGTACCAGCTCAACAGGTTCGGAACTCTTGATCTGATCGTTGGATCGTGGTCAAATATTTACAGGAGTTTCAAGAGGTTTGTTTCATTGGCTTCGCAATGAAATCGCCATGAGATGCTAGTGGTGTCTTTTAGGGCCACATAAGAGTACCGGCTCAACTAGTTGGTAACTCTTGATCCGACTGTTGGATATTGGTCAAATTTTTATAGGAGTTTACAGAGGCTGGTTTCTCTTAGCGTTGCACTAAAATTGCTACTCGACACCCATAGCATCTGGTTGGGCAAGATCAAGGACCACACAAGAGTACCGGCTCAAGAGGTATGTAACTCTTGTTCTGACCGTTAGATCGTGCTCAAATTTTTATAGGAGTTTCAAGAGGCATGTTTCCTTGGCGCCGCAATGAAATCGCCATGAGACGCTAGTGGCGTCTCTTCGAGCCAGACAAGACTACCAGCTCACCAGGTTTAGAACTCTTGATCCGACCGTTGGATCTTGCTCAAATTTTTACATGAGTTTCCAGAAAAGGTTTTACTTGGCATCGCACTAAAATGGCTACTCAACACCCACAACGTCTGGTCGGGCATCACCAAGGACCACACAAGAGTTTCGGCTCAAGAGGTACGTAACTCTTGATCCGACCGTTGGATCGTGCTCAAATATTTACAGGAGTTTCAAGAGGCATGTTTCCTTGGCATCGCAATGAAATCACCATAAGACGCTGGTGGTGTCTCTTCGGTCGAAACAAGAGCACCATATCAAGATGTTCGTAACTCTTGATTCGACCGTTGGATCGTGCTCAAATTTTGACAGTAGTTTCTGGAGGCTGTTTTCCTTGGCGTCGCACTAAAATTGCTACTCGACACCCACAAGAGTATCGGCTCAAGAGGCACGTAACTCTTGTTCCGACCGTTCAATCGTGCTTAAATTTTTACAGGAGTTTCAAGAGGCTTGATTCCTTGGCGTCCCAAAGAAATTGCAATGAGACGTTGATGGTGTCTTGTCGAGCCAGACTAGAGTACCAGATCAATAGGTCCATAACTCTTGATCTGACCGTTGATCGTGCTTAAATTTTTGCAGGAGTTTACGGAGGCTGTTTTCCTTGACATCGCATTAAAATTCCTACTCGACATTGTCAGCGTCTGGTTGGGCAACACCAAGGACGAGACTAGACTACCGGCTCAAGAGGTCCAGAACTCTTGATCCAACCGTTTGATCGTGCTTAAATTTTTACAGGAGTTTCAAGAGGTTGGTTTCTAGGCGTTGCAATGAAATCGCTATGAGACGTCGGTGGTGTCTTGTTAGGCTAGACTAGAGTACTAGCTCAATAGGTCCATAACTTTTTATCTGATCGTTGCATCATGATCAAATTTTTTGAGGAGTTTATGGAGGCTGTTTTCCTTGGCGTCGCACTAGTATTGTTACTCAACACCACCACCATCTAGTCGGCCACACTAATAACGAAACAAGAGTACCGGATCAAGAGGTACGTAACTCTTGATCCGACTGTTGGATCGTGATCAAATTTTGACAGGAGTTTCAAGAGGTTTGTTTTTTTGGCGTCGCAATGAAATCGCTATGACCTGCCGGTGGTGTCTCGTCGGGCCAGACTAGGGCACTAGCTCAACAGGTCCATAACTCTTGATCCGACCATTGAATCATGCTCAAATTTTTACAGGAGTTTATGGAGGTTGTTTTCCTTGGCGTCACACTAATATTGCTACTCGACACCCCAACGTCTGCTCGGGTAAGACCAAGAACCACACAAAAGTACCGACGCAAGAGGTTCGTAACTTTTGATCCGACCGTTGGATCGTGCTCAAATTTTTACAAGAGTTTCAAGAGGCTTGTTTTCTTGATGTAGCAATGAAATCGCCATGCGATGACGGTGGTGTCTCGTCGGGCCAGACTAGAGTACCGGCTCAAGAGGTCCAGAACTCTTGCTCCGACCGTTGGATCGTGCTCAAATTATTACACGAGTTTCCGGAGGTTGTTTTCCTTGGCATCCCATTAAAATTGCAAGTCGACACCACTAGCATCAGTTCGGACCACACCAAGTATCGGCTCAAGGGGTTCGTAACTCTTGATTCGACCGTTGGACCGCACAAAGTTTCAAGAGGCTTGCTTCCTTAGCATCACAATGAAATCGCCATTAGAAGTCGTTAGTGTTTGGCGGGCTAGACAGGAGTATCAGCTCTAGAGGTGCATAACTCTTGATCCGACGTTGGATAGTGCTCAAATTTTTACATGAGTTTCTGGAAGCTGTTTTCCTTGGCGCCGTACTAAAATTGCTACTCGACACTCACATGGTCTGGTGGGGCAAGATTAAGGACCACACAAGAGTACCGGCTCAAGAGGTAAGTAACTCTTGATGCGACCGTTGGATCGTGCTCAAATTTTTACAGGAGTTTCAAGAGGCTTGTTTCCTTGGCGTTGCAATGAAATCGCCATGAGATGCTGGTATTGTCTCTTTGTGTCAGACTATATTACCGGCTCAATAGGTCCACAACTCTTGATCCAACCGTTGGATCGTGCTCAAATTTTTACAGGAGTTTACGAAGGCTGTTTTCCTTGCCGTCACACGAATATTGCAACTCGACACCGCCAGCGTGTAAACACCCAAAAGAATATATATATATATATATATATATATATATATATATATA
>Ga0325414_1005794_pt1 | contig 13070 bp, 14 predicted proteins | sample PopdelMetagenome_8_FD_206183 | JGI IMG/M metagenome (GOLD analysis project Ga0325414, IMG submission 206183) | Populus deltoides microbial communities from Bellville, Georgia, United States - Leaf-PdKOR-R3 | ecosystem: Host-associated > Plants > Phyllosphere > Phylloplane/Leaf | place: USA...
AAAGGAAAAGGAGAGGGGCGGGGGAAAACGGACCGGACGGTGCCTCATGGCAGTGCTACTGGTGGTGGTGGTGGCAGAACGCGGCTGCAGATGATGGCGTTGTGGTGGAGAGAGAGAGAGAGACTTATAGATGTTATTGTTCTTATCTTCTCTCTATCTTTCTCCTATTCTCTGCTTTCTCTTCTCATTTGCGCTTCCTTTCCTTTTCTTTCTTATTCCTCTCTAGTTCCTCTTTCTATTTCTCTGTTATCTCTTCTCCTTCCCTCTATTTTTTTTTCTGTTCTTTTTTCTTATTTTTTTCTGTTTTTCTTTCTATTTTTATTCGTTCTCTTCTCTATAATCTCACCCCTCTTTTTTTTTTCCGTCCCTCGCTCCTTTCTCTCCTCTGGTATTTATAAGGGGGAAAAGGGGGAGAGAGAGCACTACCCTTGTCTAGTCATAGCGCAGAGGTAGGGTGGCTGTGGCAGCCTTTATATAGTTGTCCTAGAGCCGCTTGCAGGGCATGACTCTCCTGGCTTTTTTCATCATGGTGGTAGGCCATGAGGGGGTGTGGCTAATCTCATTCTTCTTTTCCCGCTCCCGTCTCTTTTTCTCCCTCTCCCTCTAAAAAAAAACATTTTTTAAGCCTCAAGTTAGGCCACAAACACCTCTTTTCTATTGTTTTTCTTTGTTTTCTTTTTTATAAAGATAAGTTTTTCTCATTTTTTTTTGTTTATTTTCAATGGTCAAAATCTTTTCAAACTTGATTTCTAAGTTCGATTGTCTATCTATGTAAAAGTTTATATCTCCAAATCTAGAAGATTTTATCATTTGAATAAAAAAAAATGATTGTATCTTGTTGTATAGAATTGATTGACATTCATACATAGTTTGGGACATTTGAAATTTGTTATCAATGATACTTGATAGTATGGCTTATTCCTCTGATGATCATGATAACAAGATAATTGGTTAAAAAAATTCAGGTAACTTTGAGTTTTGTCAATGAAAAAATAAGATATTTAATGGATCATGATTTATCAATGTTGTAAAATGTTTTGTTAATTCTCTTGTAAGTTTCCATTTTAATGTTTTTCATTTAAGTAATATAAAAATAGTAATTTATTTTGAAGTAGTTTAAAATTAATGAAATTATTACTCTTCTAAAAACGCAAACCATTCTTAACATAGCAAAATAAAAGATGTTTATTTTTGCATTACAATCAGTTTTTTAAAATGTGTGTTTTTTTGGGAGAAGTATTAAAATTAATGTTTTTTAAGATGTTTTTAGAAGATTTTGATTAGTTAATAAGTATATTAAAAAAAATAAAACATCACACGTTACTTGTATGGTTTAAAGCTTATTTGAAACTGTAATAGCGGTAGCGGTTCAAAATACTTTTTGTTTAAAAATACATTAAAATAAAATTTTTTTATTTTTTAAAAATTATTTTTGATATCAATATATTAAAATAATCTAAAAATATAAAAAAATTATTTTAAATAAAAAAATTTAAATTTTTAAAAACATAATTTACACCTGTTTCCTCGTGGCTGTTGGTTCTTGGTATTCGCATTCTAAGTGTTTTGACCCTTCACTGGCAAGCTAGGCAGAACTATAACATTTGGAATCACGTGATTTGGGTTAGGTAGCGTGACGGGGACTGATTGCTTATACCAACCAAACACACTAACACGTGGAAATGAAAAAAGTGGAGAACACTATACACACACACTAAATACATTACCCGCTCGATGCAGCGGGTTATTTTTTATATAAAAAAATATTAAAAAAATAAAAATTTAAAAATTTTAGGTTTTTTTATAAATTTATACCTAAAAATCTTGGGTATGACTGCAACGCCTGACTTAAGAGTAATATTTATAATATTAATAATAAAATTAAACTTGTATGACCAAAGTTTAAGTGAACCTAGCTACAACACCGGACCCAAGAATATTGGATGTGGGTCTGGCTATAAGGTCGTGTTATAAAAGTATAATAATTAAATAGATTAATTAAAAAAAAGAAAAAAATCAACAGGAAGGAAAAAACCTAATGAAGAAAAAGAAAAAAAAATTGAATTAACTGAGTTAACCCATCAAACCAAGTTAACTCGTTAAGCCCAGGATACGTGTCATGAAAGTCTGATAATTAAATAGAAAGAAAATTAACTTTAACAAACAAAACTAAATGAAAAAAATAACTCGTCAAATCAGGTTAACCCATCAAACCCGAGATCCGTATCATGAAAATCTGATAACTAAATAAAAAAAATTAACATTAACAAACTAAATCAAACAAAAAAAATTAAAAAGAAAAAAAAAACTAATACTGTAGTAATTCATAATGTTTTTTTTAAAAAAAGCTATAAAGCTAAGTTCTCAACCACCTCAATATATAAAAAAAAACTCACAAAACATGTTAAAAAAGGAAACAAAAGCGGCAAAAAAAAACACGTGAGGAAAGCTACAGTGTTTTAAAGAAAAAAACAAAAAAACTAAATTTTCAACCAGTTTAATAGTAAAAAAAATAAAATCAACAAAAATAATTCTGAAAAAAAACAAAACAAAAAAAAAGAAAATATGTAAAAAATGACAATTTTGGAAAAAAAAAGAAAAACAAATAAAAACAATAAAAAAAACATGTGGGGAAAGCTAAAGCTAGATTATCAGCTAGTTCAATATTGAAAAAATAAATTTGATAAAGTTAATTTTTTTTAAAAAAATATGGTAAAACACTGCAGCAAAATAAAAACTATGTAGGGAAAACACTGTAGCAATACATATTTTTTTAAAAAAAAATTACAAAGCTAAATTCTCAACCAACTTAATATAAAAAAAATAAAATCTACAAAGATCATTTTGAAAAAAAAAGAATAAATAAATCATAAAAAGAAAAAAAAAACAATGAATGAGAATATTATAGCAATTTATAATGTTTTAAAGAAAAATACTACATAGTTAAATTTTCAATCAGCTCAATATTTAAAAAAATTAGCAAAGATAATTTTGAAAAAAAATAAAAAAAAAACATAAGAAAAAGTGAATTTTGGGTTAAAAAAGGAAAAAAACATGTAAAAAAAAAACTGCTACAGGAAAAAAAAAACTTACAGTAAAAAATCTACGTGTTTTATAGTATTTTATAATATATATATATATATGTATGTATGTATGTATGTATGTATGTATGTATTTTATTCGTGTAAAATAATAAAAGTGGGTGCTGACGAGAACTTGATGAACAGGTGGAGACCGTTGCTTTTAATTAGCTACGGAGATGAAATGAGAGGCTTCCATTTTGCTGCATGCATTTTGCTGTGATTGGGATGTATCCATTAAAGAGAAACGTTGGCGGGAAACAAAAGGAAAAGGAAGAAAAGTTGGCGGGAAACAAAAGGAAAAGGAAGAAAGAAACTGACAAAATGCATGCAGCAAAATGGAAGCCTCTCATTTCATCTCCGTAGCTAATTAAAAGCAACGGTCTCCACCTGTTCATCAAGTTCTCGTCAGCACCCACTTTTATTATTTTACACGAATAAAATACATACATACATATATATATATACATACATACATATATATATATATATATATTTTTTTTTTCTCATCTTAAGCATATTTCTTTCTGTCTCCTTTTTCTTTCTATATTCACAAGCACAATTAGTCCACCTTCACCACCAAGATTAAAATGATAATATTTGGATGTAGTGGTAAAGAGACTTAATAAAATAAAAAAATAAAACTTGAAGAATATAAGGGAAAATTACTGGTAAAACCCATTGTACCTATTTTGAAAGGTTTGCCAACAATGAAGGGCTCGTCAACAAGACCATATTTAATTTTATTTATTATCAAATGACAATTGTAACAAACATAATTATTAATAAAATAGAGATTACAAGCCATCATATTAGTTAGTAAAATAGAGGTAATAAAAGGCTTCAAAAAAAAAAAAAATATATATATATATATGCGCGCGCGCATGTGAAATTATCATTCTATATCTAATTTCTAATAAAATTATATAAAAAAATGTGCTCCAATATTGTTGATTTACTTAAAAATTGATTATGGATCTTAATCTTAGTGTGCAAAATTACAAACTTTTATTTTATTTTCTTAAAACAGAAGAGAAGTTTAGATTCAGGGCAAAAGAGGGAGAAATACTAATATCAATTAAGCTATAACTCATTGATTAAAACTAATTAATTAGCTTAAGAATACCTTAATGTTAGAAAAACAAAATGAACAAATACCTATTAATCTTCTTTTTTAGTTGGGCGTAATTAAGAAATATTCCGATTAAAAAATGGCTTTAGCATAAGATTTAGGTTCTTTTTCACCTAATGTCTTTTTTTTAATTATGATAAATTCAACTAAGACAAAAACAAATCCTTTGTGTACATATATTTTAAACAGATTCATTAAATTTATTCACTAAGTGACTATGCGTGATGCGATTGATGTCTAATTTTGAATGAGTTAAAAATATTTTTAAGTAGTCATATATAATAAAAAAATGCATGGTTGTTTTAGATAAAACTAGCTAGTTCGTCCACTACTATGGGAACTTTTTTACTTTTTATTTTTTTTAAATTCTATCATAACTAAAATAAATATTCATAATAAAACAAATGATAATTCTATAAAAAAAAATGTATCCCCAGAGTAAAAAAAAAATATTATTTTTTATATATGCATTTCTTTTCCATTTTGATAAAACAAAATCTTCTTTATTAGTAGCATCATGTTTCTTTTCTAAAAAACTAAATAAAGCCATTTAAAATAAATAAATATTCATAAGAATTTTGAAATTTTAATTTGAGAAAAACAAATATGCATTTTTTTTTAATCTCAAATCTTATTCCTTATTCATGCATTTCCTTTTTTTTTTCAACAAAAACATATCATTTTTTAATTAGAAACATGGTTTTTTTTTTAAAAAATCATTATATATGATTTAAAACTCAAGTTTTAATAAAAGAATAAAAAATGTATTTTTATAAATTCACTGCAACCATATCACATAACTAAAAGAATATTTAATATGAGAAAACTATATGAAAATGACAAAAAGTTATTGTTATTATTAACATAAAAACTCTTATCTTAATCCAAATTTATGGGAAAATCGAATAATTCCCCAAATATAACCTTAATGATTTTATTTAAAGAGTATTTTACTATAATAAATAAATAATTCAAAAAATTAAATAAAAAAACACCAAAAAATTTAGGCTAGACCTGCGTACTTAGTCAATTAAAAAAGCCAAGTGCTTGTGGGCTTAGAATGTCAAGCCCACGCATCTAGGCTATTGCAAAAAGTATAGGCATGTCTAGGTCTGGAAGATTCGGCTCATACATCTGGGCTTCTTCTTCTTCTTTTAAATCCAATCAGATGACATATCGTTTTTTAAAAGCAAACATTGTGTCGTCCTCTATAAATAATTAAGGTCACCTTCGTTGTATAGTTTCAAAACCCGAAACTGACCTAGCCGAACCTGGTCTTGGACCAGTTTGGGTTGAAGAATAAATGGGTGGTGGAATAGACTTGGTTTGACCCAGTCAAAAATCTAGATTGACTCGCAACCTGGTTGATCTAATGAAACTTTGTCCAAATCCGATCCAAATAATTGATAGATTTCTTAAAAAAAAACTAGGTTTTCGACCTATAACAACTTCATTAATGTCAACATAATTCAATAAGCTTTTAGAGAAGGGACATGGGCTAATCTTCCTTTTACTTTTAGGTTGATAAAGGAAAGAATAAGACATATAAAGAAGAAACGAAGAAATGGTTGGCCATGAGAGAAGGAAGCTTTTTAAGCAACTCAACCAAGATAAGCCAAGTACCAAAGCTTTATTAAGGAGACAAATTGAAATATTCAGAGATGAAGGACGATCAAAAACAAAGAAGAAGAAGAAGATTGAGTAAAAGAGATTTGTACAGGAATTAGGAATTAAATTTGAAAATCTTGATAAAAAAATATATTAGGGTTTTATTTGGGCTTATCAAGCCCAACAAGATATAAGTGGGTTTACAAGCTCATGTTCTTATGGTTTTGTTTGGGTTTTTACAAAATCTCTCAATTGTTAAAAATATTTTTGGATTTTAAAAACTATTTTTGTTTGCTGAAAAATCAAGACAAGGGTATTTTGGATTCTAATATCCAAACTTGAACTATTTTTTTTAGCAAAACACCTCGAATACATCATATGAACTTCAATAACCTTATTTAGAACCCCAAAACACCCTATAATCATTCTAAAAACTCAAGATAAAACCGAATTTAAACAAACTTTATGGTTTTTGATCTACTTTTTTCAAAATAATTAAAGGATCAAACCACCTCCATCAAACTCCTTTTTTTAAGATGAACTCATTATTATCAAGATGTTAGTTTTTACAACCAAAAAGTGGTTGACCGAAACATTCTCTCTCCTCAAATTTTATGGAAAATTTCTCTCTTTTCTCCTAACTATCAGGGATTCAAACATAGGGAAAATGAAGTTTAGGATCGAAATATAAACATGAAAAACTATACGGACCAAACATGAAGAATTCTAAAAATCCAAGGACTAAAATGTAATTTTTTATGCAAAAAAACCTCAATTTGGTATTTTTTATTTATTTTACTATTCAAATAAATAGGAAAAGATCTATACCTTTTAGTTTATAGTGTATTATGATGACTTTAAATACACTCGTATGATATGTGCAACTTGTTAAGCCTAGTTAACAATTTAATTATATGCTAATTGCATGCTCTATTTTATGTTTAACTATATATCTATATGCCTTCATTTAGTATGAAATATTTTTATTACAATATTAATATTATACTGACCTATTAATTATCAATTAAGAAAAGCATTGATTTATAATTAAATCAAGATTTTATATCTCCTATATTACATGAAAAATTGAATCAAACATCATCCTTGAACATAAAAGATGATTGCTGGTTGAAGAGATATTTGTGATGTGATTGTATCTATGATTATTGGTTAAGGATATATCCTTAACATGCCCTTGTAAGATGGTGCTTCCATCAAAAACATCGATCTTGATCTATAAAAAGCCTAGAAGTTATCGAGAGGGAGGCTTTTTAATGCATCAGTAAGTTCATTTTTGGTTGAAATATGATTGATTTGAAGTCGACCTTGATTAACCTTCTCACGAACAAAATGGTAATCAAGTACTAAGTGTTTTCATTCTTGAGTGAAATATAGGATTGGTATAAAAATACATGGCACTAAGATTATCACAATAAATGATAAATGACTTAGTACTTGAGAAACCAAGTTCACTTAGTAAAGATTGAAGCTAAACAAGCTTAATAGTGGTGGCAGTAATTACTCTATGTGTTGTTTTAGTAAAAGACTAAGCAATAATGTGTTGCTTTCAAGTACTCCAAGATATTAAATTGGAACCAAGATTGATCAAATGGCCAACGATAAGGTAAAATTATCCTTATCTCCATTATAGTCTACATCAGTATAGGTATTGAGAAGGAATTTGAGATTTTATAAGTTATAAACCATGAAAGATAGTTGCTTTGAAATAGCAAAATAGGTATTTAACATAAGCCATAGTGATTATAATGAAAAAAAGATCATCGATAGTCTACATTAGTATTTTTTGTTTTGTCAAAACAAGTAGAAGCACTTTGAATTAGAATAACTAATAAAAACATAAAGACAAAATCTAGTTTGAAGTTTGTTTTGAGTATAAGGTTGAAACTAAGGGTAACATACACAACCAAAAGTGCATGAATTTTTAGTGCTAGAGAAGGAAAATGAGAGTTAGATAATAAAAAAATAATTTATTGTTTTGTCAAAAAAAATATAAACACTTTGAGAATTAGAATAACCAATAAAAATACAAGGACAAGATCTAGCTTGAAGTTTGTTTTGAGTGTAAGGTTAAAGCCAAGGGTAACATACACAACCAAAAGTGTGACTTTTTATAGTTAGGCAATTGATTATATAGTTCTTCAAAAGTAGATTTTATATCTAAAAGTGGTGTTAAAAACATTTATTTACATGCACTGCTATTTAAAAAATAAAATACTAGAATATTGAAGGCTTGGTGAAGTAAAGGGAGCCTAATGTCAATAATATAACGATGTTTACGTTCAACAACATCATTGTATTGAGATTTATTAGGTAGTGTGATAATATAGGTAATATCAAATATAAAAAATAAAGTTTTTAGTTATTAATGCTCACCACCACCATCAAAGTAAACTATAAATTTTTTTAATGAGAAGTAAATTTCAACAATTGCCTTGAATTAGGAAAGATAATGCAGATATCATACTTGTTTTACATTGGATAAAGCTATGTTTTTTTTATTAAAATAACATAGTAGCAAAAACCATTGATTGAAGTTGATAGGGTCATCACTATATGCTAGATCAAGTGGATACGAGCTTGTTTGAGATTGTGGTAGCAGTGACGGTTCAAAGTGCTTTTCACTTAAAAATGTATCAAAATAATTTTTTTTATTTTAAAAAAATTATTTTTGATATCAGTACATCAAAACGATCTAAAAACATAAAAAAAATTCATTTTATAAAAAAAAAATGAATTTTGAGGGAACGTGGTTTGCACCACGTTCCCAAACATGCTAAAAAACTTACAAGTGTTAGAAGTACCAAACGAAAGTTGATAACTTTTATTGTATAAGCAAGACTCACATGAAAGAGACAAGTGGGTGTTTGGCGTTGCGGCTGCGGTTGGAAGCAAATGTGGGATTGAAGTGTTTGGTTAACTTTAGCACACTTTTTATTTCACGTGGGTCCCACTCAAAAACTGAGTACCAACCTTGGTTTGTGAAAAGCAATTTACAATTGCTTTTTTGTGTCCGTGTTCTTCTCTCTCTCACCGACACTGCTAATTAACATTGCAAAGCTTTCCCAACCCGAGCTCGTCTTCTCTGTTCCCTTCCCCTTTGTTCCCTTGATCTGGATGAAGATTGTCGTAAGAGATAGTGTTAATCCTTGTTCCCCTCTGTCCTTTCTTCTTTCAAACAAAGATCTGTCACCTTCACCGAAATAATTTATGCCGAGAGGTCTCCATTTTTTTGGTTTGCAGAAAAACAAAGCACATCCGTGCTGGGAAAAGTCACATATGAGAGAGACTTGTAAGTGAGCCTGATCTCCATCTTCAATTGTTTTTTTATTTAGCTCTAAATTTTTAATTTTTGTGCTGCTTCATGAAATCTGTTTACTATGCATAAGTATATGTTGTTATGTGTTGAATATGTTTCTATAACAATAAGTCATGTTCTTTACTTTTTTTTTAATTCTTCGTGTTTCTTTTTTTCTATTTTGGTTTTGTTTTGACTGGTTCATGAGCTTAATAAATGGTTTCTTGAAATCTTGATTTTTTAATTGAAATTGTCTTTTGAGGATATTATTTAGTTGCCATTTTGGGTATTGAGTATTGATTTAGAGATTTTATCCTATTTATGGATTAATTTTTGACTTTTTAACTCATGTGGATCTCTTTTTTATTTTAATTTGCCATTCAAACTTTCTATGTTTTCCTTAGACTTTGTTGATCAAATTTCTTAGTAATGTTGGTGGATTTCAGATTTCGAGTAATTTCTTCTGTCTTTTTTTTGTTTAGTTTTTCCTGGTGGTGATCTTGATTTCTTGAGAGAATTATGCTTTAGTGTGTGTATGTGTGATGTTTGAATCTTTATCTCCTCATTTCAATTTTGTACTCATTTTTTATTAAGTTTCTATTTTTGAAGTTACAGTATAATCATCTGTGTTTTGTTAACGACGTGCACTTCAGTTTCTAAGGAACTTCATTTGAATTTTGGTCTTATCATATTGTTGGTGCAGAAATTTGGATTTAAAAAAAAAATATTTTTGAATGTTTCGTCTATAATCTCTAGCAATTGTAGAGAAAATAGTATGATTGTTTGATTTCAAGTATATCTCTGCCTTTTTTCGTTTGATATAGAATTCGGGTTCACCCTAAGAATGTGTGGTTGAATCCACAATTATATATGCCCCTTCAAGTAGTTGATATTATTGATTGTTTTCTTTTGTTAAATGTTTTAAAAGATACGATGGAAGGTTTTGAATCTTTAGATAAGGCTGCTTGGATAAAAAAAAATTTTTGCATATATTTTGTGATCTATTCATTAAGGCCATTGATATAGGAATGAGACCTAAATCCTGCCAGTTGAGCATTTTCTCGGGATTTTTGGTATCAAGTCAATTTCCCTCTTAAGCTCAACTTCATACTCATTTCGATAAAACATGGTGAAAATTTCTTATAACATCATTCAAAGAATAAACTGGTCATGCATTCACGAAAACACATTTGAAAAACAAATGGGATGGATGAAAAAAGGATAGGAGGATATAGACGAAGCTGGTTTCTAAAACTAGTGTCAGCTAGAATAGTGAATTAGGAACAATTTCAAGTTAACTCCTCATCATCCTAACAATTTCATTTCTTGTTGTCAAATTTTGACAAAATGTTCAATGCATGATCCTACATTACTTACTTGTACTTATTATATGTCGGAAATTAGAGGAGCCAAAAAATTCAGACATAACGGTATTAAACCGTCTTTAAAGATTAAATTTGACAGAATGTATTCTAACATTATCACAACTGGAGAGTTTGCATGGGCTCCTTCATCATGTGTACTTGGTGGGAATGATGTCAATCCTGACACAAGCAAAGTCAACATTGATGGTGCTGATTTCGAAGAAGGAAGTAGTGATTCGGAGGAGGATGAGATTCCAAATTTGGACACTAACATGTCTTGAATGGTTGGTGGGGTGAATATGTCAAGCAACAGCAACACAAAGAGCAATGGCAAAAGAAAAGAACGAAATCCTTTTGATGTTCAAGGTAGAAAGAAAAAAACATATGGAATTGGTGTTCAGCTTTCAAGGTGGGATCAACTACTTGAAAGTATGTCGACTAAGAGTGATTCAACTTCTTTGAATGTGGATCGACAAGGTTGTAGTATTCCTGAGGTGATGGATGAGCTCCACTCAATTCCTGGAGTTTCAATTGATGATGATTTTCACGACTTTGCTACGAAGTATCTTAGTTTAAGAAAGAAAAGAGAAATATGATCCAGTATAGAAGATCTTGAACAGAAGTTGAAATGGTTGTAGCGAATGTATGCACGAAGTAAACGTGCTTAGTTGACATGGTATGATTTCATTTTCTTAAATGTTAATCAATTAACTAAAGTCAATTGCTAGCTCAATGTACTGTATGATGTGATTTGACATGATTGATAATTTATTTCTACATGTTTATTTTATTTTTGCAGAATAATGTGATGATAGTTTTGAAAATAGTAGTTTGCAATTGCAAAAGTTCGTTCGAGTCATTATATTACTCCACATTTGGTGTTGAGAGATATGGGCATATCCATTGCAATTAGTTTTTTACTGTTGTTGTATTTATAGACAACCTTTATGTGAGATAGCGGACTGTTGTGTTGCGAGTATGTTTTTTTTAAAAATTAATATTTCAGAGATTAGTCGATGTATTTATCAACTTTTTATGTTGGTTATCAGACTGTTGAGGTGTGTGTATTTTTTTTTGAATTAGTATTTTAAAGATTAATCGGTGTATTTATGGACTTTTTACGTTGGTTATCGGACTATTGAGATGTGTGTATTTGTTTTTGAATTAATTTTTCAAAGATTAGTCGGTGTATTTATGGATTTTTTACGTTTGTTATCGGACTTTTGATTTGCGTGTATTTGTTTCGAATTAATATTCCAGAGATTAGTTGCTGAATCTAAGTCAATGTAAACAGGTAATATTAATTGTCAGTAGAACTATTTACGATAGTAGAAAATAAATGGTACAATAGTTAAAGATAAAAGCTGCAAATGAAAATGATGCATGTGATGGTTTCATAGTGCAAAAATCAAAAACATATAAGGACAAAAAATATAGAATAATGGAAACCAAATAGTGGGGCCAAAACATCTTGAATAATTGGGAGAGGACAATAGCTTTGTTGGAATCACATGAAAGTTTAAAAATGTAGCCTACAAAAGAACATGTATATGTACTTATTACAACTCATACATGTCAGAACACAATTGTTTTGAAAGCACAATATTTCAAAAGAGACGTAGACACCATTTTAATTTTTCTATATAAGGAGGGATGTGTATTTAATGTTTTGCAATGACATAACTTCCTTCAGAACAAACCTCTCAATTGCATTTCATAATTTCATACAAGCTTGTGAAACACCTTCCTTTTTGGCTTTACAGGTATGTAATAAATGATTTCTCACCAACTCTTTTATTTCAATTTTTTTTTAACTTAATGATATGTAATTATTTGTAGTATTTTATTAACAACATACCAATTTTTTTTATTTACATGTAATTGAAGATATGGATGATCCACGATTTAATGTCATATTTAATGAAGATTTTGATGACACTTATGATAATGTAATAAACCACATTATAGACCACATTAATTATCCTAGTTGTGAAGGTGGTGGTGCCTCAATTGCTGATGCTGGAGATGACGGTGATGGAATGACGACGACAATAGTAATGATGATAAAGATGACGGTGATGATGAAAGTGATGATGATGATGATGAATTTATTTTAAGGAGGCAGTTTGATATGAATAAATTAATTATATGCACGGCTGGAGCTATAAATATGTATTATATTAATTATATACACAAAGAACCATGTATGGTTTCATACAACACAAGGATGCATTGGTTGAATGAGGTTCTAAGAGGTCATTGAAAACGATGTGTTAACATGTTTAAGATGAAAACAACCACTTTATTGAGTCTGTGCAATGATTAAGAAACGCATCATGGCTTAAAACCTTCAAGAAGAATGAGCGTTTTTGAAAATGTGGCAATATTTCTATTTACAATAACAGTAGAGGCGTCAAATAGGGAAGTGCAGGAGAGATTTCAAGTTCCAAAGAAGTCCCAAAATCATTATGTTTGTTTGCTGTAGAAGTCATAAAATCAGTAGATCCATAATTTATGAGCACACCAAGAGAAATTGCAATAAATCAAAGATATATGCCACATTTCAAGGT
>Ga0325414_1005795_pt1 | contig 13070 bp, 12 predicted proteins | sample PopdelMetagenome_8_FD_206183 | JGI IMG/M metagenome (GOLD analysis project Ga0325414, IMG submission 206183) | Populus deltoides microbial communities from Bellville, Georgia, United States - Leaf-PdKOR-R3 | ecosystem: Host-associated > Plants > Phyllosphere > Phylloplane/Leaf | place: USA...
TCTTTAATATATATAAAAACTTTTTGGGCATGCAAATCCAATGGTTAGAACTCAGAATGCCAGGATTCAATTGCTTGCATGAGATGGTGCTACAATTGGATTGGCTTTAATTTAGTTCCATTTTTTTTTTTGCAACATTTTCTATTCTAATATCAGACAAAAAAAATTTGGGCATTCATGGTAAAATGGGTTTAATTTTCCTCCTCCTATTTTTTTTTTCTAAGTAATATTTTGAAAATGCACCAAAAATTAAAAAGACAGCGCATTGGTCCCCTAAATATGGACCGGAAAAAGCCACTTACAGGTCACAGCCAAACAGGCCCAGGTAAGGTCCACTCACGTCCAGGCTGATCCACCCTTCCTGCCTTCCTCCCTTCTTTCCAATTGAATCAAAGTCTAGCCTCGAGCGGCAAGATTTGAAAATATAATTGAAAGGGACGTAAAGCCTAACTATAGTTAATACATAAACAATGAAAATACACCACGTCAGCAATCATTGCCGTATGCTGCCCTTTCTTAACCAACCCCGGTTAAAAAATCCCGAAATGTCTGTCCTATAAATAACCATCACCCAAGTCCAGCTCCTGCAAAATCTTCCCCAGAAGGCGTCTTGATAAACGCTTTCGTTCCAAATCTCCTTCTTTCTTCTATCGGATCTACTTTTGTTGTTTTCTTTCGTCTCTTAATCAGCGCAAATGAGAGAGTGCATTTCGATCCACATTGGTCAGGCTGGTATTCAGGTCGGAAATGCCTGCTGGGAACTCTACTGCCTGGAGCACGGCATCCAGGTATCTTTCGATAGATCTGTCAATTGGTTTCATATCTTCCAACATTCTGTAGATCTTATACTTTGTACATTTACACATTTGCTTTTGTGCTTAAATCTCGAGTTTTATATGTTTTTTTTGCTTGGATTTGCGGGTTGTTTTTTGGTTTTAGTTAGATCTAAACTTCACCTGATGTGAAAATATTTTTTCGATTTTTGGGTTTGTTTGCTTGGTTTCCATTGGATCTGTGAGTTTTTATTCTCATTTTGGTCATCTTTGTTTATCATTTCTTTCAAATTTGTTTAATATCTCTAGATCTAAGTTTAGTTCTTATTGTGTATCGATCTTTCTTAGATCTAAATGTATATCTTTGCAAACGAAACCTTTAATCGTAAAGTCTTATTTTTGAATATTTTGTATATTCCACTAAATATAATTCGAATATGAATAGTTTTTTTTGTATTTATTATTGATATGAATTGCTGATAAATGTCTGTGCGTTACTTCTGTAGCCTGATGGCCAGATGCCAAGTGACAAGACTGTTGGTGGTGGAGATGATGCCTTCAACACCTTTTTCAGTGAAACTGGTGCGGGGAAGCACGTCCCACGTGCCGTCTTTGTAGATCTTGAGCCCACTGTCATTGATGAAGTCAGAACCGGAACTTACCGCCAACTTTTCCACCCTGAACAACTCATCAGTGGCAAGGAAGATGCTGCCAACAATTTTGCCCGTGGACACTATACCAGTAAGTGTCATCTGTTGTTTGTTCGTTTTCCTTTTTTCTATAGACTTGTGAGTTTATGATTCTAATGATTGTCTTTATTGTTTCAGTTGGCAAGGAAATTGTTGACCTGTGCTTGGACCGTATCAGAAAGCTTGCTGACAACTGCACTGGTCTGCAAGGTTTCCTTGTATTCAATGCTGTTGGTGGTGGTACTGGATCTGGTCTTGGATCCCTTCTCTTGGAGCGTTTGTCTGTTGACTATGGAAAGAAATCCAAGTTGGGTTTCACTGTCTATCCATCTCCTCAGGTTTCTACATCTGTTGTTGAGCCCTACAACAGTGTCCTTTCAACTCATTCCCTGTTGGAACACACTGATGTGGCCGTGCTTCTTGATAATGAAGCCATCTATGATATCTGCAAGCGCTCTCTTGACATTGAACGACCCACCTACACCAACCTCAATAGACTTATCTCTCAGGTATATCATCTACTCGTGCTTGGGATGCTTTTGTGGATTTATTGATGCTCGGAGTGTAATTGTATGTATCAATAATAATGCGAGATGTAATGGCTTACACGGTCCTGATATCGAATCAAGTTCATATAGGAAAAACCTCAATTCTGTAGCTGTCGCAAATTTAAAGATGGTACTGAACTGACCTTTTTGAATGGCAATCGCAGGTCATTTCCTCCCTGACTGCTTCTCTGAGGTTTGATGGTGCTTTGAATGTGGATGTCACTGAATTCCAGACCAACTTGGTTCCCTACCCTAGAATCCACTTCATGCTTTCCTCCTATGCACCCGTCATCTCTGCTGAGAAAGCCTACCACGAACAACTCTCTGTTGCTGAAATCACCAACAGCGCCTTTGAACCTGCATCTATGATGGCTAAGTGTGATCCTCGCCATGGCAAGTACATGGCCTGCTGCCTGATGTACCGTGGTGATGTGGTGCCTAAGGACGTTAATGCTGCAGTTGCTACCATCAAGACCAAGCGTACAATTCAGTTTGTTGACTGGTGCCCCACTGGATTCAAGTGCGGTATCAACTACCAGCCACCCACAGTTGTTCCTGGTGGCGATCTTGCCAAGGTCCAGAGGGCTGTGTGCATGATCTCCAACTCCACCAGTGTTGCTGAGGTGTTCTCTCGCATTGACCACAAATTTGACCTCATGTATTCCAAGCGTGCTTTTGTTCACTGGTATGTTGGTGAGGGTATGGAGGAAGGTGAGTTCTCCGAGGCTCGCGAGGATCTTGCTGCACTCGAGAAGGATTATGAAGAGGTGGGTGCGGAAACAGCCGAGGGCGATGATGAAGAGGGCGAGGAGTACATGTGAGGTGCCCGCATCACCTGTCTCTCTAATGAAGTGCCTGACAATTTGATACGAGTTGTTGTATGGCAGTGCCATGTGTCCTGTGTTTTTTATTTTTTCAGTTGAGAATTATTCATTTCAGGTAACACAACTCCTTATAATTCATTTGGGACTTTCTGAAGTCAACTCAAATTTTCGCCCAACCACATCGACCCTGAACGACTTTTTATAAAAACGAGATGTTTAAAAATGTACGAAAATAAATATCATCAGCATGAATTAAGATAACTAATGCTCATATATATAAATAGATTCTGCTGCACGCACTTAAATTGCATGTTACATGCACAACAGGAATCTAATGGTTGCAAGTCATACCCCGAAATTCAAACAACATCTTTCCTGTCATCCCAGCAAGCAACTGGAAATTGAGAATATTGTGACAGATGCTGGAGATCCAATTGTTGATAGCATACACAAAGATAGAGAATTAACCGGGGCAGACAGAATATGCTACATAAGCCTTTTTTGGCGGTTCATTTTAAACTAGGAGCTATTTGAGATATTCTTTCATCTTCCAGCAGTTCATATGGATCGATATGTTGTGGTGGCGAGGTTGGTGCATCGCTTCCGTCGTGGATGAAACTTGACCCAAAGCACTGTCCAGGAAAAGAGGAAACATATCAGTAACTAGATTCCATGACGCACAAATAAGAGTATGTTTGTTTAAGAGGTGCGCCGCGCTTGAAAAGCATGAAATTTATGCTTTCTGTGAGAAACACATTCTAAGTTATGCGCAACCAATTCGATGTCAGGGACTATTTAAGTCTCTCTAGAGCATCAACAGCCACTATCAGATTTACCAAGCACCAAACAAAGAGAATAAGAGAAGCTAGCTGGGAACAGAAGTAAAGGTCCACATGAAGATTTACAAGGCTATATAAATGCCAAAATCTCAACCACCTTCAATTCAAACTCAAATCAAGCTTCCAAAGATATGCCCCCCCATATGGCTATGAAAGAATGTATGTGACATCATGCAGAAATAACGAGAAGCGGACTTGCAACTCAGTAGAGAAAAAAATTATCCACTCATTGCCTTCTCTATAATTTTTTTTTTTTTTTCCAACCTAGTAATACAATGTTCCAAAATTGAAATAGAGGGTTAAACCAGCAGGCATCCAACTCAAAAAAAAAAAAAAAGGGTCAAAAAGTAATTGCTGCAGTATAAGATGCCTAATATTCTTAGCTATAGAGCCAACTACATGATTGTTAAATTTGATGTTATGCCACTAGTTTGCTGAGTCTTCCTCAACAACATGTCGTGAACCACATTTGAAGAAATATTTCATGTTATGCTACCTTTCTTGTTTGTGTATATAAACTGAGTCTGATCTCATGGCCAAGCGATTCCTATGTATAATCATAATAATGGCAACTTGTAAAACAAGTATACATACACAGAGTCCAAACATGAACACATTATATGACAGTAACCACTTTCAGATCTCAAATCTCAAATCTAGATACACCACATAACTTGATCACCTTCCACCAAAAAGCATATCTCAAATAGCTGAATAACATGTCAGTGTAGAAATAATGATAACGGACAAAGGAGCGCTGACTGAATTGGCAATGATCCGTGGTAACATATAACAGACATAAGCGTGGCAGAAAGATAACTTACAGAGTAGAGAGCAGAAAAAGATGCAACAATTATGAGAATCAATGGCCAAAATCCCAAGAAGAAAGCTCCTCCAATTGTAAGCAGAAGTTTAGCCCGAGGAATTAATCCCTGGAACAGAGGAAAAATGTAAGCCCATCTTAGCACACCTGAGCTTAGATGTGCAAGGAATAACCTTTACATATAGGTAAGGAAGTATACACACCAAATAATTCTCCCACGATTGTAGCTCAAGTTTTGGCATGGCATAGTTATAGAACATTCAAGCAATTCTTTGACAAATAAGCAAATGGGGAAAAACAAACTTTGACAAATAAACAAAGAGCAAAGAAACAAAATTAACCTCAAGTCCTTCACTATTAAGAGCCATTGACCTCTCCCTTTGATTAGACAGACCTTTATCAATTTCAGTTGATACTGAATTTCTTTTAGAGAAACCCCAGTCTTCCTCTCCAATTTTCATTTCATCTTCCACTCCATAATTGCCTCTATTGGTCTCTTCAAGCAATGAAGTCGGAGTCATACCCCTCCTCTTCAGTTCCTTCATAAACAATGACTCCGGTGGCTCTTCCCCTTAAAAAAAATACAAAAACCCTCTTCACTAAGCAAACCCACAAACAAATAACATAAAATATTAACAAAAAGTTACTATCTTTTTAATATATAAGAACACAAAAAACCAATAAAGTTCGAAACTTCGACACGAGTATCAAAAACCGAACTTGCCATTTCTTTTATTATTGTCTTCTTCTCGGACCGTGCAAAAGACCTTAAACTTTTGCTGTTCCTCATAATATCTTCTTGAGCTGCCATAGAAAGTTCTCAACTTAAGAATTGTTTTCCTGGAATTTGATTTCCCAGGAAAGTTTTTTGACGGGGAAATGGAGAGTGGAGGGAGAGTTGATTTGATAAGCCATTCTGAGGTGGCGTTTGGCATCAAGAGAATGGGTCTATGAGTAATGAGAGCAACTTTTCAAAGAGAGAAGATAAAATAAAATAAAATCAGAAGAAGTGAAGTTTTGTGTTTGTTTCTAGGGAAACGAAGGTACAGTGGTGAAGACGAGAGGTGGGTTTCGGTTGTCTTGTCTGTATCAAACGAGTGGGCGTATTTTAGTGAGTAGATGTTATATGGAACTAACGTGCGAAGAAGTGACGTGTCTGCTGGGTGGCTTTTGTGGCTAGGAAGTAGGGTGAAGCCCATGTTTTGTGGAATAGGAATGGCCACACAATTTAGTCTCCACTTTCGATGAAGCAAGCCAAGACCAAAAAAAAAGAAGGAATAATATATTAAAATGAAGGGTTTTCATTTACTGTTTAGAAACTTGAAGAACAAAGAGAAGGGATGAGCTATGAAAATTATGATTTGTGAGCGTGTAAGAAAATGATTAAGTCAATTGTGAGAAGAAAATGATCAAGTCAATAATTGTTTGGTTCTCACTCTTTTCTCTTCCTGTGCTTGATCCTTGACAGGATTCATTTCCCTACAAACATGAACTGAGGGTAAGCAGGAGGCCATAGTATTTGACAGAAGGTTATTTTCCTCAGGTGTCACTTGCTTATCTCATATCTACTACCGTATCTGATACAACCAAATATATAAGGCAAGAAATCTGGTAAAGATAAAGAGTCTTCATCTACTACCGTATCTTATACACAACCAAATATATATAGTACAGGAAGGAATCTGATAAAGATAAAGAGTCTGATATTATCTGCAACAGTACTCATTACTCTGTTATTATCTTAGAGTGTGTGTCTATATATATATATAGACACACACACTCTAAGCTTTTTCCACCATGTACTTGTGGACATGAGTGGTGAGCTTACCTAGAGTTATTGCAACCTGAATTTAGGGTAAAACAAGTACAATATCTACTCATTTGTCTAGACTTGCTTCAAATGTCACCAAACATTTATCAGAAGAATCATGGCATGCAAGATTTTGGAGGCAACAGCTGAAACACTGGATTTTATGTCTCTGGACTCATTCAAACTCCAAGCCTTGTGTGGTAAAGTTGATGCAAAACACTGGTTCGTTACTGATTTGCTTTATTAGTTCACAATCATGGAGTTGTTTCTCCTCCATGTAAATACATGAAGGAGATGCTAAAGGTTCCATAGAAGTTACTTTTCATGTCTAAGAAATGCAGGAAAGTGACTGCTATTTTTTCAAAAAACTTTTCTCCTATGCTACTTTGAAAAAAAATCTCTAATCCAAATTCAAACAAAGTTTGAAACTCAATGAAGCTGAACTGTATATGTGATTGATTCTTGACAGGGAAAGAGAGGAAGTCAAACTTTCACGGAACTTTCTACATTGATAACCGAGTGTCATATAGAGAGGAATAAATTCATAGTTCACGTCTTTTACGCACAGGATCACACAAGTTATATTATAATCTTTGTTATGTAGCGTAATTATTGGAGAACATGATTCATGTATACGCCAAGGAAGAGTTGGTTACTGATGATGAAAAAAAAAAAAGAAAAAGGATTCTTTCAATAAAAAAAAAGTTTTTTTTTGTTTCCAGCCGCTTGAGCCTCCAGGCGGCTGGAAATGTTACAGCCACTTGGGCAGCCTAAGCAATGTGGCTGGAATTTTCTAGTTAAAAATTCCACTTAAACATGGTGTTTACTTTGCCCTGCATACCTTTTTTTCATGTACAAATTACTTTATACAAACTTGTTCCTCAAAGAATTTATAAGAGTTTCTCTACACACATACTGACTTAAATATGAGAGTTACTCGTTCCTCGCTAACTAAAAAAATTATTTTTTGTGTTAAGTTTTTTTCACGACTTTCTTGTAGTTCTTGTAGGGCCATAGTCTGAAACCTAAATAAAACTTGCAAGTTTCAGTTACTGTCATCAAACAAGTAATTCCATAAAACTATTTATAGACTAACTGGATGGATGGCTTTCAGAAACGTTGTGCTAGATAGCCTGTTAAGACCAGGCAACATCTTTCTTGCAAGTTCCCAATAGCCTACAAATTAGCAGTGAATGGCGGGGCTATACATAAAGGATCCAATTCTGACTCACATTATTATGATTCTCATGTACACAAATAGACGCCGAATATGGTTTGGATGATATGGACAGGACATGTATTGTTCACACCACTTCGTGGATTTCTTGTATTGTCTATTTTCGATTACCAAACTCAGTCTTGACAGCATATTTTTCTTGCAGAAAAAAGATCAAAATAAAGCCTTTGTGTTCACCCATGTTCTAAACAGTATTCAGAAAGGAGTAATTCTCCTAAACAATGGTCTTCACCTGGATTGATTGGAAAGTCGTTGAAGTTGCATGTGTCGGAGTTAAATCTGAGACCAGCAGAACAGCATCTCCCTCTTTTATCATCCCCTTTGTTCTTATCAGATCAATGGTTTTTGAGATGTTGGCTTCCATATCATCTGATAAATCAACAAGAAGTGGGATAACTCCCCACTGCAAATTCAAAGCCATCCGAGCATTATTGTCACTGGTAAACGCAAAAATGGGAGGGTAGGGCCGGTTGCGAGATAAAAGTGATGCCATTTCACCATGCTTTGTGTACACAAAGATAGCGTCTACACCAAGGTTGTTAGCTGGAGAACAAAAAACACCGGCATAAATTCCAAATAGTCATGGCCTGGATATTTTGGAGTGATACATCAAAAGTTAATATCATGCGTGTGCTTATATGTCCAAAAGATAAGGAAAGACCACGCATTAATGATTGATTAAGTACATTTGTTAGCATATTTCACTGCACTTCTACAAAAACCCAATGGGTTCCAATTGCTTACATATCTGGTATTTTTAGGGATGGCAGCACGTCGAGAACAACAAAAACACACATTTGGTCATCAATGAAACTACAACTACAAATCCCATGCCATCTCCAGTTAACCATCTTATGCATGGAGAATATGAAGCCGTTCGAAACCTCCAAGGCATTGCTCCAAGTTATAATTTGACTGAAAGATTCGTTAAGGTGCTACACAAAAGCCTACTCAATACATCAATTGACTTTTGGCTCAGTATTGTCTAAGTTCGAATGATTATGTAATTTTGTAAGGAAAGCTATTGTTTCATCAATAGATTTCTACAGTTTATAGAGAATGTTGAGAGGATACTTTTTGTTAAAAAAAAAAGGCTGAAAAGATATTTAGAGAAGGATTAGCATCTGTAATACCATCTATCCACTTGATGCTTCACAACAAAAGTACTAAAATGTAAGTGAAGGTTAAAGGAAAATCATACCCATTTGAACGGCACAATTGCATATTTCTTCAGCGATGCAATCAGACAACGTATCGCCCAGCTGACTGTTATGAAGAGCACTCTGTCGGTTTTCCTCATGACTCCATAGTTCCATTCGACTGCTGACCATCTGCAAGACAGAAAGAGCCTTCTGCCCATGTAATCCAATAGCTGATTCACCAGACAGCATCAGTGCATCTGCATCCTGTCGAACTGCTTCAGACACATCTGCCACCTTATCAAATAAAAGAAGGCAGTAAGTTTTAAAAAATTTCAACAAGACTATATATTGTTTTTCCTTACAGAGAGAAATGCACGGGCCCTCTAGAACAAAACAGCTCCTTAGACAAGACAGTTTAATCTCATGAATAGAAGTCTCAATCTGAATAACCCTACTGTTCCTCTTAATCCAATCATTCCACATTCAGATTAATGGGACAGCGATCCAAGTTCATGCCATGTCTAACAAAAAGCAGCTTCCATCATTCCATGAGGTGCAATACTGGGAAGCCACACTGTTTAATTCCAGACTACATCGAATGGAATTTCAAAGATCTCTCAAACAGTGAATTAAGGTGTTCCTTTTTTTTCCACTTCTTTATCTGATTTTTTAGATCCATATAGAAATTTTCCTTTTGTCCTCTAGTGCAGAGCTTTTAAACCGGTTGTGTAAGGTTTGAATGTTTTGGCTTTCTATTCTCAAGAAAACACCTTGAAAAAAAAAAGTTTAGATGTTTCTCTCTCCCTCCAGAAAAACAGTGTCCCCCTATGCTACTATAAGATATTAATTTGCAATTACAACAGATGTTGTCATATAATACCTCAGCACGTGTTGGAGTTGGGCATTCAACCATTGATTCAAGAAGTTGAGAAGCAATAATTACTGGCTTGTTCAGCTGCCTACATAAACGAGTTACATCCTCTTGGACTGTTGGAATCTGTTCAAGTGGAACTTCAACTCCTAGGTCACCACGAGCCACCATGATTCCATCAGATGCCTCTACAATTTCTTCCAATTTCTGAAGAGACTCCAAGGTCTCAATCTTTGCCAGTACTCTTATTGATCTGTAAATGACAGCAATGTTCAAGTTTCTACTTCGTTTTCCAGAAGATACTTAAATAGAAGGGGAAAAACAATTATATCTATGTTGTTATCTAACTTTGTATAATGTAGGACATAGATTAACACCATTTCACAAATATGGCAATGTAATATTAGCTACATCAAGGCAGATATAACTTTTAACGAGAACGAAAAAAGAGGATGTTGGAAAAGAGGGGGCGGGGAGGAGAGTAGGGAGAGGATTCTGCACAAGCAAGGTTTAGGTATGGTATCAGAAACTATTTGTCAGTCCGTAAAAGACAACCTGAATAATTAGTCCAAGTCAAATACATTATATTATTGGAGACAAATGGAAAGAGGAAAGGAAATTTTTATTTGGGTAATTACATGAGATCTCAACTTGGTGAATGTGTTCTTACTTGGACGATTTGACGGAGAGATAATTCTTCAGATTCTTGACAGAATTGGCATCATTTACAAAGGACATGGCAATAAAATCAACACCTTCAGAAACTCCGAAATCAACATCAGCCCAATCCTGTTGGTTCAATGAGTATAGATGAGAAATTTATCAGAGCATGAAACCAAGATTTCATCTATGTAAGTCTGATTGAGTTTGAAATCTAATGAATTTGAGGAAGTGTTGCTACTTGCTCGCCACATTCCATCAAGGAAAGTATGTGATGATTTTTGTTAAGGGACAATAAGGATTATAATGTGGAGAGCCTATCCTTCAATTTTCCTTTCCGTGAATCTATGAACTTCATCATGTAGGTCCCTGGAAAGTGATAGATGTATGCTAGGTTTTCTGTAGTACTAAGTGTGCAAGTTGCAGAATGACAATTTTGATCTAGTGTTTCAGACTTGAACAATCTAATGTACACTGTAAAGGTACTAAATTTCTTGGATTTTGAGACATGCAAGCAAAACAGGTAGCAGACTGCGAAAGTTGAAATAATGTAATCAATATAAGCTGACTAAGACCATCATAGAATGTCAAAAGCTGTTGAGAGAGGAGAATAAAACCTTTATTGATAGAGTTGGAAGACCGTGACAGGAAAGCTTCCCATCCCTCCAGAAGCTTAACTTGGCTAGAGGAAGGAACAGACCAGGATCCGTGCACTTGCAACGCAAATCATTCCCCATCCTTTCAACGACTTCAAACTTCGCCATTCCACCATCAATAACCAGTTCATCACCCACCATGATGCCTGCCGATTATTCAATTCTATTGAGATAAATTGAAATAAAGCAATGGTATCATTTTGTAATTTCTTATAAAACATAAAAAAATAAAATAAAGGATAAGTGACCCAGTGAACAAGAAAATAAATTCACCACCTTCAGAGAAGCCTTCGTAGTTGGCTTGCACAGTGAATGGACGAGAACCCTCGAATTTTTTAGCTGTAAATACCCAAACTGAACCTTCCTGGTGCCCAAGTAAAAACAAAAATCCATCGATTACAACAAATTATTATTATAATCCAAGATTAGAAATAGTCTATAGTCATGTTTCTCCATAATTAAAGGGAAACTACATGCTGGGTTCTAGTGACGCTGCATTCTACTCATAATTCTCCTGAAGTAACAGCTACTAGAAAAATGTCCACACCACTCCAATAACATGTAAAAGAGAGAATGCGATTCTAATTAGATACCTCTGCTTTGATAGAGGAAGGAGCTCCATGATCCACTACATGAATCAGGCTGCCTTCAGTATCGATCATAACCGAAACAAAAAAACCTTTCTCCTCATTCAACTTCTTGATTTTCCTAATAACATCACGGTGCCACTCTCTTGTGTTATGACACATATTAAGCCTAGCCACATTCATCCCTCCCATTGCCAATCTCTCCAAATCCTCCAAAGAACAACAAGCAGGGCCTATGGTACACACTAACTTTGTCTTCCTTACCCCCAAGAACCCTTTCTCTCTCAACTCTCTCTCTGCCACCACATCAAACCCCAGATCCAAGTTCACCTCATAACTCTTCAAACCCTTTAAACCAGCTTCTGCCGATGCTTTTACTGCGATCTTGTCTTCACTTTTCAGCTTCCTTTCATTGCAAGAAATTACCCCACCAGATATACCCACTGAGTTTCCTAGAACCTTTTTGTTCGAATCATAAGTTGGGCTCTTTGCAAAGACCTTCTGAAGCATTGAATCACTAGAAACTGCCATGGCTTATTTTGAGTAAATGAAAAACAAAGTTTAGTTTTTTGGAACAAGATTGAATTTTGAAAGTCAAAGATTAAAACTTTAGGACAGGTACATTAACACCGACCCTTCGCACGGGAAAGTGACGGGGACAGGGTGTGCACAATTTTTTTCTTAAACCAACAAACTAGCATTGAAAACAAAGTAGCACAATCGAACTAGTTTTCATTTGCGAGTTTTAAAAAAATAACAAGAGAAAACTAGAGTATTTAAACAAGCAATAAGTAGGAAATGTGATTTTTTTTAAATAGCATTCCAATTTTTAATTTAGTGTAAAGTTCTTTTTTAAAAAAACTGCAATTATCATTCATGGTTTTTTAAAATCTTTTATGGATGTGCTATTTAAAAAAAAAAATCCTGGGAGTGCTATTTCTCAAACTCCTAACAAATATGTTTTCCATCCATGACATTTTTCTCTTCAAACGACTCTTTATTTTAGCTCTGTAAACAATACACATTATATGTAACACTCTTCAATTAGTGTGGAAGTGATTGTAGCAATGTTGGTCGTGGAAAAAGGAAAGAGTGGAGGGTTGATTAGAGGTTGCGATTTGGCTGGTGTTGGGGTGGTTTTGTGTCGGTGTGAAGATGACAGTAGCAATACATTGTGGGACTGTGCTGGGACGAGTTATAGCTTAGTTGGCCTGAATTTATTTATTTATTATTTATTCAAAACATCTAAAAATATAAAAATATTAATTTATCACAAAGAAAAAATAAAATAAAATATAAATATTTTAAAAAAAACTTTTGAAATAGAAAAAAAATACTTTTTTTTTATATATATATATAGTGTCAGAAGCTCCTGAAGCTGTTGTTGTTGAAGCGTTGGCTTTACTAGTTTTTCTCTTGTCCTAAAGTTCTCATTGAAGTTAGTAGTATCTATCACTTAATTGCTGATTTGTACTTTCTAAATATTTTTATATAGCATATAGTCGTATAGACCCATAGACCGGGTAGTTTAATTTCATTCTCTTCCATTCACTGTTGCTTTCTAAGTGGAACGTGGTTCTTGCATCAGCTGCATTGGAGCATACATATTAG
>Ga0325414_1005796_pt1 | contig 13069 bp, 5 predicted proteins | sample PopdelMetagenome_8_FD_206183 | JGI IMG/M metagenome (GOLD analysis project Ga0325414, IMG submission 206183) | Populus deltoides microbial communities from Bellville, Georgia, United States - Leaf-PdKOR-R3 | ecosystem: Host-associated > Plants > Phyllosphere > Phylloplane/Leaf | place: USA...
AAAATATAAAAGTTTCATGTTTTATTCACTCTTTAACATTAATTTCATCTATTTTCTATACAATCCCATCATCTATCAAAATTCTTAAATTATTATTATTATTATTATTATTATTATTATTATTATTTTGTCAAAAATCCCTTCTTTAAGAACACCTAAAATTTTGCTTCAATTACTATAATTTTTTACTTTCTCTACTTACTTCAATAATCTTAACACAATTTCACAATCAATTGTAACTTTTTTCAAAATTTATCAAGAACCCTAACTTTTAATTCCATAAAGTTCAATCAATTTAAAGCATAAATTCTTCAAGAATCTTATTTAAAAGTGTTAAGCACCTTACTAAGAAATATCCAAAGCTTTAACACTTTTAAATTGAGGACTTTTCCCTAGCTTTGACTTCTTCCCTCTCTTTGGCCGAATGCTTCTCTCTCTCTCTCTCTTTTTTGAAAAGTAAGGTTTATTTTATTTTTTTTCGTTCCCCGCGTGCGCGCACACACTTGTACACACACACACAACCTTTTTTTACAAATTCCTTCTATGTCCCTCAATAGTTACTTTTATGATTTTCAAGTAAAATTTCTCAAATCCTAATGTCTATTTATACCAAATTTTATTTGAGCTATTTTGAATATCACTAAGTTACTCATTGGTACTTTCAGTTACGTGAAATTTACTTCCATAAATTTTTATTTATTTTTATATTTTAACACTCGAACAAAACATTTTATTTTATATTCTCAAATCTATTATCATTCTTATAATTTAATCTATCACTTTCTCTTATTTTTTGTAATCTTTACTTTTATTATTATTAATGATATTACCCGGGGTTTTACAATTACAAAATGATGAAACATTCTTTTGTTATACATTAGGTGAATTCTTTAATACGTGAGGGTCAAAGAGCTGCAATTACGATTCGTGATGTTATTAACAATGTTGTGTATGACACATTCAATACTTGGTTCTCATCGTGCTATTTTTCACGTGACAAGGTTAGAGAGGCTGATCGTTTGAACATTGCAATAGAAGAAAATAAAATTGTTTATTGTGCAGCACGACGACATGCTTATGATTCTAATAGTGCAGACTCGTTGATATTAGATGTTGTTACATGATGTACATGAATTGAGATTGTTTATTGTAATGAATTGTTTTATCTAAGAATTGAGCTTCTTTAATTATGAAATGATTTGATATGAAATTGTGATTTGTGTTGACGACAACTTGTTGGGTTAAGTTGTTGCTTTTGAAATTGTGTGTTAATTGGCAAGGGGCCGGACAGGATGGGAAATCCAGGGGGCTAGATTTGCGTTGGCTGCGTACATGTATTGCATGCGCGTGTAACAACCACATGCACTGCATGCGTCTATTGATAGGTTGTGCACATGGCATTTGCGTGACTTAGAATAAGAAGAACTTTTCCAAAAATCAAGAATATTATGATCGAAAAAAAAAATCAAGTTAATCCAAAAATGAAGTTTTCAAATCAGAGGCCGTCTGTCTTTCTGACGACGTCGTGACGAGTTCAAAAAGGGCTGCATGAGAAATCGATGGAGTGACGTGTCGTCTAGTGGTTTTGTCAAAGCAGTCAGCAAACATCGTGTGAAATTGTGAATATTCGTTCAAGCCCCTACGTTTCCATTCCAAAAACCAATCAATCAAAACACCAGAAAATCTCTCAACTGCAAAGCCAAAAAAAAAAAAAGGAAAGGAAAAAACGAGTGAGATGAAAGATGAGAGTAAACCTCCACATTGCCACCATTTTGGTGGTTCTACTTATACACGCAGCGCTGCATAATACCCCCGTTGACGGCGGAGAGTTCATCGGAGACTACTCCAAGTTATCCGGAATTATAATTCCAGGATTCGCATCTACTCAGCTTAGAGCGTGGTCTTTCCTTGATTGTCCTTACTCTCCTCTCAACTTCAACCCTCTCGACTTGGTCTGGCTTGACACCACCAAAGTAAGTATAAATAATCATGCTCTTTTTTCTTTCAGCTAAAGGAATTTCTATATGAAGTTCTGTTTGATTTCCGTGAAAAATTAGGCCAATCTAGAAAATAATAAAATGAATAATATTTTTTTTTGTTGAACACGAGAGATTTTATCCAATAATAGACGTCTTTTTATTGTCCTGGTTAAATCAGGAATTTATTCCAAACTCTTTGGCTTTTCGTTCTGTTTGATTTCCGTGAAAAGTTAGGCCAATCTAGAAAATAATATAATGAATAATATTTTTTTTTTGTTGAACACGAGAGATTTTATCCAATAATAGACGTCTTTTTATTGTCCTGATTAAATCAGGAATTTATTCCAAACTCCCTGGCTTTTTTTTTTACAAATATTAGTTTTTTTCCCCCGTATGTTAGCAGCTAGTGGCCGATGAATTATTGATTAATAGTGAAGGAGCTGATGTTGATTTGTAATGCAATATGCAGCTACTTTCTGCTGTGAACTGTTGGCTTAAGTGCATGTTACTTGACCCTTACAATCAAACAGACCATCCTGAATGCAAATCGCGTCCCGATAGTGGTCTTTCTGCTATTACGGAACTTGATCCTGGTTATATCACAGGTTTTTTTCCCTGTTTTTGTCTTACATTTTATTTAATTATTTGAATTTAATGGCTTCTAGTATATTGAGTTTGCGCTGAAGGAATATATATGTTGATGGATTTATTGGGATATGATCTTCAGGTCCTCTTTCTTCAGTGTGGAAAGATTGGGTTAAGTGGTGCATAGAGTTTGGCATCGAGGCGAATTCAATCATTGCTGTGCCATATGACTGGAGATTGTCACCATCAATGCTTGAGGAGCGAGACCTTTATTTTCACAGGCTCAAGTTTGTACATTTCTTAATGGCATACTAGCGTTAATACTTTAATAGCCATAGTAATCATTTCTGATAGATCACTTGTTTCATATAATATCAACTTAGGATGCATAGTCGCTACTCTGTACATCAGCTGAAAATAGCCACTATCACATTGTATGACGGGCTCAGTTTGACTACATTTTCTTCATCACAATCTATATGAGCATAGAACCTCACAAATAAGTAACAGCTAATTATATGTCGGTCAACTAAAAACAAACTACTGAGAATCAAGGTTTTGGAAACTTGGGAAATATTGTTTTTAATAGTACTCTTAATTTGAATCCAAGATTCATGCATTTTGTTTTTATGGAAGTGCTTAACATGAATTTCTCAGGATGTGTACTTGTTGGACCAATAAATAAATGCAAAGGGATTTGAAAATGCCTAATCATCTGAATTCTCTGTCCCAAAAGTGAAGTGTGAGAATGAAGTTCATCTTGTGATTGATCCAAAGGACCTTATATTTTTTTTTCCTTATTTGCAGGTTAACATTTGAAACTGCCCTTAAACTTCGAGGAGGACCCTCAATAGTATTTGCCCATTCTTTGGGTAACAATGTCTTCCGCTACTTTCTGGAATGGTTAAAACTGGAAATTGCACCTAAACATTATAACCAGTGGCTTGATGAACACATTCATGCCTATTTTGCAGTTGGTATGGTTTTTTTGCATCATATCCATTTGCCTAGATGGTGGAGTCTCTTGAATTGGTTAAATTGCATTCATTTGTCTTGACTTTGTTGCTTGGTTCCAGGAGCTCCTCTTCTTGGTGCAATTGAGACAGTGAAAGCAACATTTTTCGGGAACACATTTGGTCTTCCAGTTTCTGAGGTTACCCATTCATTTGTTGAAACGTTCTTTAGTTGACACTTATGTTTATCGATTAATATATCCTCATTTTTACAGTCATCTTTCTTGTTATAGAGCAGTCATTTGCCCCCTCGATATCTCTCACCTTTTTTCTTGCTCTGATTACTTAAATCAGTTATATAGTAAACATACCTCAAAACTTTCCACGATTAGAATTAGTAAGTAGTGTTTGTAAAAGCAGACGAGTTTGTATAGTCATCTGTTATGAGTTCACTCAAGTAAACTTTGAAATGCTCTTTCACCTTTCTATACCTTGTCAGAACTGGTTTGACAGCCGTGACTTTCACCAGTTTGTTAGAAGTTTTTGGACGTCTATCATATTATCTTGTGTTATTGGATCTGGATGCCTATTCTAACACATGCTTGTCATGTATTTTGGCAAGGTACCAGGGAACAGCTCGATTGATGTTCAATTCTTTTGCTTCTTCGTTATGGATGATGCCATTTTCTAAGTATTGTAGAACCGAAAATTCTTACTGTAGGCATTTTGCCGGGGGATTCAGGAAGGGTCATCACACATATCAATGTGAGGAGCAGGAATTTCGCTTAAACTATTCTGGATGGCCAACAAATATAGTCAACATAGAAATTCCTTCTGTTCGTGGTAAGACTTTCAAGTTTCATCCCATGATGACATTATTATTATTTTGCTCCTATGCTTCACGCAAATTTAATTTGCAGGCTTTGATGCCTATCCGTCAGTTACCGAATTAGCTCAAACCAACTTGTCTAGCATGGAATGCGGGCTTCCTACTCAGTTATCCTTTTCAGCTCGTGAAATATCAGATGGGACCCTTTTCAAAGCAATAGAAGATTATGAACCAGATAGCAAGAGGCTTTTATACCAATTAAAGAAGTAGGCATCTTCTTAATAAATGCTGACACTGAACTTTAGCTGTTTTATGCTTGCTTTGAAAGGTTTTCCAAGTAAAATGCTAAAATTTCCCTTGTAGGTGTAACATTCATTGACTTGTTGTGGCAAACCTAATTGACCTTCTTGATCAACCCTATTTTTCTTCATCAATTGCTGTGATTTTTTGTGTTGTTATACCCAGGCACCTTCTATTCATGTCGCCTGCTTTGTAATTCACTATTAACTGCAATAATGCGTGTTGAAAAAACATATCTCATCTCACATGATGTGTGCATCTAATCTGAAATGATGTATTTTTTAGGTCATATCATGATGATCCTGTTTTGAATCCACTAACACCTTGGGACAGACCACCTATAAAAAATGTTTTCTGCATCTATGGAATAGATTCAAGGACTGAGGTATAATTTTCCTCTCAGAGTATATGAAATAACTGTTATTTGTCATGACAGCACCAGACAGAGACAATATAATTGCTTTCTCCAATGAGCTTTTTTTTCCTAATTGTGCCATTTAGATGCAAGGGGAATCCCTTTGTATCTACTGCTACATTGGTTATAAACTCTTTTTTTCATTGAGGAATACGGACTATTCTTATTCATGATGGCTATTATCTTTCCATACATGGAAAATGTTGTGTAAAATCTAATATTGTATTTATATTCATAATCTTAAAGCATGTATCCAACCGGTTTCTTTTCTTTCTCAAACTGAAAGAGTCACCTGTTTTTTATTGCATGTGTAGTTCTCTATTAGTCTTAACTGTGATAATCAGTTAATTTCTCACCATCCTTTATTAAGGATATTTCCAATCCGTTTGTAGGATAGCTGATAGGTATTAGGTTATTTTCACTCTAAGATGGTTGCTTCTTAAGACTAGGGGATGATGGTTTTGATGTCTTGTAAATGAGAAAACAGGTTGGTTACTATTTTGCACCGAGTGGCAAGCCTTACCCTGATAATTGGATCACAACCGATGTCATTTATGAGCTTGAAGGGTCTCTGTACTCCAGGTAACTGCCATCCCCACTGCTGCTGTTATGTGTGTGTTCATGTAATATGGATATGTTGTTGGGTGTTTTTCAAGAAATATGTAATGCTATCTTTCATTGCTAAGATTATCAATTTGTCCACCCACTGCTGTCTGTGCTTTAAATGAAAAAAGAAAAAACTCAAGTTGTAGGCTAGTCAGTCGAGTCAGGAACAATATGCATTTGTACATGCCTATCTGTGTTTTTTGAGTGCCATAGGATGATTGTAAAACATATGGATGCTAAATGTTGTGCACATGGTTATTGTGAAATACTTCTTTCCCCTTTTTTCGGGATCTGTAACATATGATGATGTACTCTTATTGTTATTGTAGGTCAGGGAACTTGGTCGAAGGTAATCCTGGAGCTGCAAGTGGGGATGATACGGTAAGCTTACGAAATTAGACAGGCAATTGATTATTACAATCATACAGCCTTTTCAGACTTCCAGGTTAATGTAATGCAATTCATAATTTACTATTATTTTCATATAATATAGGATATCTGATACAGGTACCATACAATTCTCTCTCCTTTTGTAAGAATTGGCTTGGACCAAAAGTGAACATAACAAGGGCTCCTCAGGTACTTGTAGTTTATATGGTAAAATAGTGCGCGCGAGCGCGCGTAGTAGAAGTAGTTGCATGCTCAATATTAATAAAAGCTAATGAAGAAATGAATTATGCTCAATATTAACAAAAGCTAATTGAGAAGGGGAATTCACTGTTCCCCTCCTCACAGATCACACTCACTAGAATAGTGATGTGTTTTTTTCTTTTCTTTGTATTTTTTTTCAAATTTCAATTCATACTTTAACACGGTTTATTTAGGATTGAACTTTATAATTTATTTTGATTTGTATTTTATCAAGTTATCCTAGTATTAAGATTGGGTCACAGGTTTAATTGGTTAATCTGGTGAACTCAAGTTTTTTTTTGTTCTTTTTTTAATTTATTTTTTTCTCATTTCATCCTTCAATGTTGTTGATTGAGAATTGAGATTCATAATTTGTTTTAGTTTTTTTTTATGAGTTAATTCCAGTCTTATAACTCGGATAACAGATTTGGTGAGTTAACCTGGTTAACTTGGGTAATTTTTAGGTTATTTTTTATTTTATTTTTTAATTTCATCCTTCAACATTGAGTTAAGTGGGAATTAAGCTTTATAATTTGTTTTAATTTACTTTCTATAAGGTTATCCTGGTCTTATTACCTAAGTCAAAGGTTTGAAGGTTAACCCGAGTTGACTCAGGTTGTTTTTTTTGTATTTCTTAATCAATTTTTTTTTTAATTTCATCTTTTAATATTGGGTTGATTGGGAATTGAAGTTCATAATTTGGTTCGATTCACTTTCTATAAGACTATCCTGGTCTCATGACCTAGGTTGCAGATTTGACAGGTCAATCCAGGTTACCCTGATCAATCCAATAAGCTGTCAGTCTTAATATCTTTTAAAAAAGATATCTTCTTCAATTATTTTTAGTCAAACTACAATTTTATCAATCATCCAGATTGTTTTTTGATCCGCAAAGTTGATCGGGTCACATCAGATTAACCCCACACTATATATATATTTTTTTAAATCTACTACAAAACACGTTAGCAATGCCTGAATATTTTTTTATGAAAAAAATTCTGATCTGACCTGTAGTGTAGTGTGAGTCAATAATCTAATAAAAAACTAAACAACAACAAGCTATTATAGTACTATGCTTAATGCAGAAACAATAAAAATTGTGGCAAGTATGCATCTACTGGTATAATTGTTCATTGTACTCTCTTATTGCTACAAGCAATCTTCTAACTTAATTTGCATTGTTTAAGTGTAGTATTTGTGTAGAATGGTGGCTTTACTTATGATGGATAAGCACGGATTCATTTCTCTACATACAGTTTGATATGTTTCTAAATTAAGTTGCACTGCAATTCTTGCCGATCAATCAAATCCAATCACTAGTTGGGATTTGTAGCTTTTGTAGTTATTGACCAAACAAAATGAAAGAAAAAAGATTTCAGACTTTAGATCATACCTAGATCTTTGTTTAATGATTAAAAATAACTCTTCCATTAATCTTGAATAGTTAAGTGTGCCCGAACCCTATGGTATTTCTGGTATAGCTAGATGTCCTAGGAGCAGCTCCCACTGAGCTTCCTTACCAGTGAAGTGAACTTTTCTCTGAGAATTTGGCTTGCCTGGTTTGTTTTCCTGAAAATTGCAGTCAGAGCATGATGGATCCGATGTTCAAGTGGATTTGAATGTAGAACATCAGCACGAAGAGGATATAGTTCCCAACATGACAAGGTCTCCAAGAGTAAAGTACATCACCTATTATGAAGATTCTGAAAGTATTCCAGGAAGAAGAACAGCAGTTTGGGAGCTTGATAAAGGTGCAATACATTCTTTGTAGTACATATGACTGAAAAGTACAGTTACTAAAGAACTTCTACTTCAAATTACTGATGTACGTGACTGTAGCCAATCTGATATAGCTAAGGATCACGGGCTTTACAAATGATGTGATTGTGGATCGAATGCAACGAATGGTTTCTGTTGACTTAGTATGATCTTCAAGTAGATTATTTATTTTGGCTAGCTTTGAAGTAATTTGGAACTTTTGAAAGGAATTCAATTTGAGAACAGATCTTAGGCTACCACAAACTTTTAAGAAACTGAAACATAAGATCTTTATCTTGCTTTCCCCCCCCCCCCCCCCTGGAATCTTGCTTTTACAAAAATCCTGGAAGTCCCATAATGGAGGTATTTTAAGTGATGCAACAGCAAGAAGGAATTCTCTCTCTTTTGCAACTTTATTTGCTGAGAAGTTGATGTTTAGGCTGCAAATTTCGGTTGCCTTGCACTGAAATTATGTTTTTATCTCGTGTAATTAGAGCATTAGACAAATTTGGTTTCTTATAGATCAAATTTAATTGAAGCCATCTCTCCATGTAGCAAGTCACAGGAACATTGTTAGATCCCCAGCTCTAATGAGAGAGTTGTGGCTTCAGATGTGGCACGATATCCATCCCGGTGCAAAATCAAAATTTGTTACCAAAGGTGAATCTTGACTTGCATGTTCTCTCTTTTTTCAAGGCTTATGTTGAATATGTTCACTGATGTGTTTTTTATAATAGCTAAGCGTGGACCTTTAAGAGATGAAGATTGTTACTGGGACTATGGGAAAGCTCGATGTTCGTGGCCTGAGTACTGTGAATATAGGTTTTTTTCATTCTCTACAAATCTTGTTTCTGATAACTATTCTGATCTATATTTATTTTTTAAAATTATTTCTTTTCTATTTGATTAATGGTGAGCGCAGATATCTTTTTGGGGATGTTCACTTGGGACAGAGCTGTCGGTTGAAGAATTCTTCAGCTGATGCACTCTTGAATTACCTATAGAATAGAAGGTACACGATTTCGTATCCTCTAGTGAAACAGTTTGAATCAGAAATTTGAACTGTCGTAGAATTAGAAAAAGGCGTTAAACGTCTGCTTTAGCACTTGATTATGTATTTTTCGGCCTACTGTTCACCTGGGGAACTCTTAACTAGATTTAAATGTTCCCTTAAGAGTTCAGTTAATAGTTTACTGTAATGGGAAGGTACAGAATATCAAGTTATAATGTAACCAAATATAGAAAAATATTTTTCAATTTATTTTTCATTACACTGTCAAACATTGAAAAGTAATTTATTTTTTCAGAATTTATTTTCTAAAAAAAATTATTTTCTAACAAATAAACAGGTCTTAAATATTTAAATATTTGTTCGTAATGTTAAGTCACGGAACACCAGGTTATAACACTTCAAAATCCTACTCATGGGATTTTACTCTGAACATCACCATAGCATACAGGATAAATTTTCCACATGGAATAATACAATATGAAACCTTCAGTGAATTGCTCGCTCCCTTTATGTCAGCAGTCGGCTACCCTTTGGTGGTTTTCCATATGTGGTTCCCCGTATCACTCACCTGCATACAATTTTCCGACTTCAGTGCCCTGAAAGAGTTTGTTTTGTGCTCTCATTTCCTTTTTCTTTTAAAGTAATCTTTCTTCTTCGTTTCCCCAGTTGCCTCCCACATTGCCTTGCTGGAATTTGTGCTGTTCAGATGCGCTTCATGCAAAGTAGAGTGGGGCGTGTAGTTCCAGAATTGCTAGCAGTCCTCATCTCTGTTGCATTCAAAGTGGGCATCTAAACAATGTTTCCTAACACGAAGTAGATTCCTGTCTTCATCATGTGTTGGTGAGGTCATCGGATGCTAAACGAGGTGTGAACTTTCCACCATAATAATACAAGAGAGCAGCCTATCCTCTGCAGAGAACCATGGAGTTCAACCCTGGGCCCCACAAACCTTGATACACGGTCTGGTAGGCTTGTTACTAATGATGATAAACTGAACAAGGAGATAGATGCATTGATTGTCCGTACTAAAAGCTTCCAAGTTCGAAGCATATTGGAGTGGATGTTTGATTTGACAACCGATGTATTGCTCAGAGAAAAACATGTAAGCCAAAAAAAGAAAAAGAAAAACAGAAATATTTGAGCTGTACATGGCGTCTTCTGTCGTCATCTACAAACAGAAACCAAGAGAGTAAATAGAGTCTTTAAAGAAAATCCCACAAAATGATTTCAGATGCTTTAAGCTCAATTCGACTCTCTTCTGAATCTTGAAACTTGTAGATATTGATTAACCATGCATGCTCACGCAGTTGGATTTACCTCAAGCTTTGCAGAATAAATTCCCCTTGCCGGAACACACAGTGGAATTTGACTTCAGGAAGCAGTCACCGTGCCTTCTCTCTCAAAGTAACACAACAGGGTTTATTTGCTAGGAATTGCTAATACTAGTTTTTTTTTTTTTTTTTAAAAAAAAAGATTGATAGTTTTTACTCATTTAGATATTTTTTTTTAGATTGTTTCGATATATTGTATTAAAACCATCCAAAATCGATAAGACATTCATTCAGCCTAAAAAAAAAAAAAAAAAAGCTTTCAAAACCAAGAGAATGTTCTTTGATGTGAATTTTCAGCAGAAACTACTGGCTAAAACAGAAGGGCTCACTTGTGATGCGAGGAGGCGGCATTCCCTAGTTTCTTCGTCTCTGTCTTGAGCTGTTTAAGATAACAGTGAGGTAGGAGTTACATTTTAAAATATTTTTTATTAAAATAATATTTTTATTTTTTAAAATTTATTTTTAATATTATCACTTGCAACAATAAAAAAAATAATTTAAAACTTCAAAAAATTAAAAACAAAGTTAATTCCCAATACCAAACATAACCTTAATTTTTTCACCAAGGTGTCAGTTTTGAAATTAACAGTTGATCAAATAAAATCAAGAAAAGAGAAATTATTTTTTTAATTAAATGTGTGTGTATATATTAAATTTAATATCTTTTTTTTCCTAGCATATTATACTATATTTTAAAATACATGAGAAAATTATTGTGTTGGTACTGTATGCATAAAGGGTTTGTATTGTGAACAACACTATAGATGTTCAGAGGATCATGGGGGTGTTGAGTCTAGCTTGGCCACACTGTAGACATAGAGTATTTACACTGTGAACCACACTGTAAATGTTCAGATGATCACGGGGGTGTTGGGTCTAGCTTAGCCACACTGTAGACATAGAGTATTTTACACTGTGAACCAAACTGTAAATGTTCAAAGAACTATGGGGGACGTTGTCTTTTCTATTTTTTATTTTAAAAGTTGTTGGTGCGTGTTGGGTTTGATATTACTGTCAAACGCAAGACACTTAAAATATTCTTTATACTCATGGCCGCCAAACTCAAAGCGCTTAAAATTTTTCTTTTACTTTTAATTTTTTTTTACATTAAAAAAACATGAGTCAATATACTAGTATTATTGATGCCCTGAGACTACTACCCTTTAAATTATATCGTTTGCATTATTTTTATATAATTGAAAAATTTTAAAAGTAAAAAATATTAAATGCATTTTACGAATTTGAAAGCATTTTTGGTAAAATTCAAATACTTATTAAACGACAATTATACTTATATAATGTTTTAGGGTAAATTGACTAATTAGCATATAAAATATAAATAAATAGTGAAATAATATAATTTAGAGATATTGCGATTCAGAAACAAGATATTTAATATTTTATTGTATTTATAAAATATAATATTTATATAATTATCACAATTTTAAAATAGAATATTTATATACACCTTGATGGCATTTGTACGATTGCTCCTGACAAAAAAATTCTCATAGAAACACTTTTTTCTCCTACCAAATCAACTAGCCAGGCAAAAAGAATCAATTCAACTAGATTGACCTCGTACCTCTTACTTCCTTCACAAGTAGGTTTTCATATAATAAAATATGAAGCCATTTCAAAATCTAATTGATGTGGCACTTGTGAACCTTAAAATCAATTAAAATTTTACATTTCGTGCTTTACAATCATGATATTTAAATAAATTTTATATTTTGAAATGCGATATGAATTAAATATAATGATTTAGAACCTTTAATCTCCAAATACCATGTTTTAAAAATACAATATTTAGTTTATATCGCGTTTTACATTTGCGTAGGATTTGTTTTAAACACCATCTTTCCTTTAAGTTTTTAAGTTTATTATGCTAATATGGTTCAAAAAAAAAAAACCCAATATTGTAACCCTTTTCTCCTCTTATTTTTTAATTCAACAACTGATCCGAATCACTTTGAAATCAGTGAAGAGAAAAAAAAAATGAAAAATATAAAAAGCGCAAAGTATGAGGACGTTTTAGAAAGAAAAAAACAATATGGCCGTCTGACAAAGGCAGAAGTATCAGCCAACCCCGCCAGGATAGCTGGATGTTTGGCCACACGCCAATCGAATTCAACAGTGATTGACAAATTGGATAAAAACTTTAGAAAATAAATTGCACACCTCCAAAAATATTAGGTGGGAGAGCAAAGCCAAAAATATTTTATTATCCACTAGATACAAGTGGGTTGAATCAATTTTTTTTACCATAAAAAATATAGTTTAGTTAAAATAAAATTAAAATATTATTTTTTAAAAATATTAAAACAACAACATATTAGATCGATTTTTAATCAACTTGGATAAACTTGTTATATCTACTATCTGTTTCATGAGACTCTGATAATTATATAAAAAGAAAGAAAACACTCAATTTTCAATCAATTCAATGTTAAAGGATGAAATCGAAAACATATATGAACTAAAAAAATAAACTGAGTCAACCTAGGTTAAACTATCAGAATTGAGTTTTGATACTAAAATAATCTTATAGAAAGCAAATCAAAATAAACTATAAAGTTTGATTCTCGATCAACTCAATGTTGAAAAATAAAATAAAAAAATCAATTAAAAATATAAAACAAAAAACCATCTGAATCAACCAACCAAACTT
>Ga0325414_1005799_pt1 | contig 13067 bp, 5 predicted proteins | sample PopdelMetagenome_8_FD_206183 | JGI IMG/M metagenome (GOLD analysis project Ga0325414, IMG submission 206183) | Populus deltoides microbial communities from Bellville, Georgia, United States - Leaf-PdKOR-R3 | ecosystem: Host-associated > Plants > Phyllosphere > Phylloplane/Leaf | place: USA...
AATTAGATTTTAAGAGGAAATTATATTAAAATTATGTGTATATAAGACTGATAAAAGAATACAAGCACAATTTTTTTAAAATACTAATATATGGTCTAGAAGCTGCTTGTCCACTAAAAAAAATACATATGGATTTTAAAAAGTAATTTTTATTTAAAATGATTTATAAAATTAGAATCTAATTCGTGACTGTTTTATAATTTAGGATAAAAGGATGGATTTCCCCATTAATTATATATTCCAAAAAACACACTAAGCTGTGTGGTTTGTCGAAAGGGACCGTGTTTATCTATAGCAATCACTAATTAATTGCTCGTCAGCTGCTGGGGGGAACTTTTCAGAAGTATCAGTAAATCCAACCCCGTGCGGCAAGTTAACATGGTGATTTATTAACCTATATTATAAGGTGTACAGAGTTTCAAAGTAAATGAGATTGGATTTCGTATAATATGACTTAGCCCGATCTATATTGACTTTTTTTAAAAAAAAAAACAATATTATTTTATTTTTTCTATAAAAAAATTATTTAAGTGAGAACATTGCAGATTTGAGTTAAACTGGTTTAATCTATCTAACTTGTAATTTAATTCATGATTCTGATTAGGTTTAATAACCTTGTTTTTTTAATTTTTTATTTATTTAACTAAACTATTTTAAAATTAAGATTTTATAAAAAAAACAATGAATAAAATTATCAAGAAAAAAAGTATTTCTTCAAATCCAAACTCAATTTCCTTGTTAATGCATCTTTTTTATTATTTTAAGAAAACATGTCTTTTAATTGCAAGCACTATTTTTTTAAATATAAAAACCTAAAATAATATTGAAATAATTTTTCAATACTTTTTATGTGAATGAAGGAAAGAAAAATTAACATGTGTGATAAAATCATGTCAAAAATCTATTGAAAGATTCAAAGAAAATTTTTTTTTTAATTGAATATTCATAAGCAAATTATTTTTTGGCATATCAGGTGCAAGATATTTGAAAAACAATTGTTAACATCTTCATAAAAATCCACAATATTATTTAAGAACCATAAAAAAATTGAATAATAATTTAAATATTATGTTAGATATTTTTTTTTATAATGCATTCCAATGAAAATTCAATAAAAAAAATTTTAAAAAACAAAAACAATGTAAGAAAAAAAAACCAAAAAGATGTGGCCCGAGTGTATGACCTCTTTTTTTTTTTTTTTGCTCAAAAGGTAGATGATATGTTGTCTGTCATTTTATTTAAAAGAAATAAAATAGACCTTGCATTTTTTCCTTGCTTTGATTTTGACCATTAAAGAGGTGGCTGAAAATCAGGCTAGGGTTTTTTTGAATTCAATAAACCTATTGTTGCTATGTTTTCACCTAAATTGGTTCTTAAACATAAAATAAAACGGGAAACAAATCTCTCTCAGCCTTATTTTACTTTTTCTTGGTAACGTAAAAGCTCAAAAACACCTTAATTGCACTCCTTTCATTAAAAGGAACACAAGAACAACAAATTTGACATTTTTTATTCATAAAATCTTATTAACCAATCACGTTCTCTCTTTTTCTATCCATTTTCCAACAACTATGTTATGTTAGGACTTTTTTTGAAACTAAAACAATTCAGAGAAAGCAAATAAAAAAATTTATGAAGCCTAATTTCCATCCAATATAATATAGAGGGAAGGAATTGGAAGAAAACGAAATAAATTACAGTAGTAGAAAAAACTTAAATGAAAAAAATGGGGAAACTTATAACAATCCAAAGTATTTGTCCTCGCAGGCTATAATGAATTCTTGCAAATAATTAGTTTTTGTTTTTAATTTTAATTACAATGGTTCAATTCATGCTACCCCTCACCACTATTAAAAATCCTTGTGGTTCTTTATTTGGCTATAGGTTGGATGGGAAATGAAGGAAAGGTAACTTAGTTGAGTATCTCTAAAGTTTATTATATATAAAAAAAAAAAACTAAAATTGCTCAGTGATTTGTTGTAATCTCTAAGAGGAATATTCACTCCTAATTCGCATAATGATTCCTTTTTTTTATTTTTTTTATTTGATCCTTTACATTGTGTTGATTTGGGATTAATCTTGATAATTAGTTTTTTATGCTTATATATGGGGATCTCACATTGTTGAGGAAATTCCTCACTCGGTTGATACTTGGTTTGGAAAAACAAAATCCAATTTTATTAATTTAAAAGAATTGGAGCTTCGAGGAAAACCTTGAAGTTTGAACAAATATATAGTCCTTTTTTATGCTAAAATCAGGGGGTGATTTGCACGGTCAGGGAAAGAATTCAAGTTCTTTATTCTAGTCACTTTTTTTTTTTTAATTTGATCCTTTCATATTGCTTTTATTTGGTATTTGACTTGGTAATTTGTTTTATTTGCCTAAATATATGGTTATTGCAATGTTAAGGTAAAATTTTAGCTTTCGATTGATGCTTAGTTTGACAAAATAAAATAAAATAAAATTATGTTTATCTAAAACAATTAATGCTTAAGAAATCTAAAACAAATATGGTATGCTAGTGTAATATCTTGATTAGTATTTAAAAGTGTATTTTTATTAAGATTTTATATCATCATTTTGCACTTAAAGTATCAATAACTCCTTAACTAGAGCATGTTTTATAATAACATGTCTAATAATATAAGATAATTTTAATTTATGGTAAATGTTCATCTTAAATGCAGGCCTATCACATAAATCAAAGGATTGATTAATGAGTTTAACTACTGAAATTGAGAAGACAAAGAAAGGGTTAAGCTTAGAAAAGAGATGCTGGTTCAGTCCAAACTAGAACACTGTTTAGTCATTGGGTCATATCTTGAGCTGTAGCTCTTGGATTTCAATTTGGTTTATATGGCTAGAAAGTTAAGACAGAGGCCTAAAACATTCATGGGAGTCCAAGACTCAATTCTGTTGTCTGGAAGTCCAAATCTTAACAACAACAGAGAAGTCAGAATCTGGCATGCAGCCTAGATACTGTTCAGTATTCAGCCCATATCTTGAGTTCTAGTAGTCCAAATGCACCAATTCTTTTTTTTTTTGTTGAAAAGTTGAGACAATTTTCTAGAACTTTCATGCGAGCAATCTATTCAAATCATGACGTTAGCAATGACGTGTTGTTCATATAAGAAGATAAGGATTGTTACCAAGTCAAGATGTGGCCAACCACACAACAAGTAGTCATCAAATCAATAGCTCCAAATTTTAGCCTATAAAAATAGGCATATGCCATGCATTTAGACATCTTGGTTTTCAGATTAAGATCATGTTTTTGCTCTCTCTCTTTATATTTTTGTAATGCTTAAGTTTTGTTTATATTAATCTCATGTTTATACTTTTCATTTCCTTTCCTTTACTTAGTTAACTTATATCTTATTTATGTTCTTATCTTGTTTATTTATATTTCTCTCTTTCATTATGTTTAACTAAGTTTATTATGTCAAGGTGAAAATGGTACACTAATAGTGTAAGAATAAATATAGTATAAACTCAACATGGACTTTAATGTTTGATACTAACATGTTTTGAATTTGTTATCTTGTTCACTTTTAATACTTTGCTTGTTAAATGATTAATCTAGATTTATGTTGTATAACCATTGGTACAAAAAATACTTGGCACTTTTATAGCTCAACCGTATGGTATAACCGACACCTGTGCTATGAAAGGAACTTGATTTGTTGTTAACATAAGTTATAATCATGAATACCTGACAACATTTACAAGTATTATCATTATTCGAATAAGATAACTAATGTAATCATCTTGGTTTTCATATCAATATCCATGCTCTTGCTTTTTTTCTTTGTATTTTTGTAATATTCAAGTTTTATTTCATGTTATATTATCATTAAACTTTTATTATGCTTGTCATTTTCTTTATTATACTTAGTTAATTTCTATCATATTTATGTTCCTACCTTATTTATTTATGTTTTTGTTTTTAATTATGTTTAGTTAAGTTTATTTTTGCCAATATAAAAAGGTTAAGTAATGATGTAAGAATAAGTATAATAAAAACTCAATATATACTTTAATGTTTAAATTCAAGAAAGTTTGGTATTAACATGTGTTATAATTGTTATCTTAATAAATTTTAATACTCTTCTTGTTAAGTGGCGAGTCTCAATTTGTGGTATGCAATCCTTTGCATAACAAATACTTGATTCTTTATAGCTTACCATATAGAGAATCGACTCCTATGTTATGAAAGGATCATGTTTTGTTGTTGACATAAGTTAACACAATGAATACCTGATAATATTTACAAGCATTGGCGTTAGTCAAATGAGATAAGTAAGAATAATTAATATGATCATGTTAATAACTTAAAATGAGTTATTAATTAAAAATCATCTAATTGAAATCTCTTTTGTGTGTGGTTTCCAATTGAGTAATAAAAAGAGTTTGGACTATACTTATTTCAAATATCATTCGTAGATCCTTTAATCGTAGCAATTGTTTTATCTTTGTTAATCTTTACATTAATATCATATCTTTTAGATCTCTTTAACTCTGTTTTTTTAATTAATTATTTATGGTTTTGTATCCTTAACCTCCTAGTAGATCGACCTTGATTTTACTGGTTTATTTATTATTTTGACATTTTTACATTTGAGAAAAGATATCAATTATTTGATCATGTTAGTGGTAGCCCCTTTTTTCTTTCATTCTCCTCTCTTTTCTCTCTCTACTACTTGAGAGTGTTGATCTTTGAAAAAAAATATAGATATCCTGTCATTTTATTTCAAATGTGGTCCTCATTATTTTGATTTTTTTTTCGCTCTAGACTTTTTAATTTTTTTTTCAATTTTATTCTCGAAATTGAGTTAGTTAGGAATTAAGTTTCATAATTTTTTTTGATGGGGTGATCTCAGTCTCATAATCCGGGTTACAAGTTAAAAGGATTAACCTTTATTGACATTTGTTTTTTATTTTAGATTATTTTTTTACAATGATTTTATTTTTCAGTTCCATTCTTCAACATTGGACTTGTTGGAAATTAAGCTTCATGATTTTCAATGCGGATTATCCCAGTGTTATAGCCTAAGTTGTGGTTTTGGTGGGTTAGCCCGAATTAACTCAGTTTTTTGTTTTTGTTTTTTTTGTTAGTTTGGGTTGACTGGAGCTAGTTAAGATAGAATTTTTTTTTCTTTTTTGTCCTTCTATATTGTGTTGATTTCGGAATTTGGTGGACTTTCCCGGGTTTGCTAGTGTTTTCTTTTGTCTTTTTTGTTAATTAATTTTATTTTTGATTTTGTCCTTTTATATTTGTATTGTAAGGAATTCGGCATCATAATGCTTTTCAATTATTTTTTTCTATGGATTTAACTTGGCCTCACAACCCAGGTCGCGTGTTTTGTATTATTTTTTGTTTAATTTTTTAATTTCATCATTCAACATTAGTTATTTAGAAATTGAGCTTTATATTTTTTTTCTCTTTTGTGAAGTGTTCTTTTTGTATAGGTTATTATAATCACTCTTTTTTTTTATTTGGTCCATTTATTATCGTTATTTTTTATATATATAATTAAATGAAACCAATTTATTGAATTTAAACAGATCTATAACTCTAGTTATATTTTTTTTTTACTTTTTAAAATACATTAACAATGTTTAAATATCTTTTATATATATATATATTATAAAAAAAATTATATTTAACTTGAAGTATAACATGTACAAAGTGACGGACTTATCCTAAGAGGAGCATATTTAGAAAGAAGAAAACCTTTTTGTGGTGGCTAAAAGTCCCACAATATTGTATTTAGTGTCAGGTTTCCAATTATTATTACCAAAACACTAAACGGATTGGCTTTTTCTCTATTATATAATATACTAAAAGGGCTTAGTGTCCCTCTTACTATTTACCTACACTCAAAACATTGTGAATTAGAGCAGTGTAATGACAGCTTAATCCTTGCCACAAATAGTTGTAAGAGCAACGAGGGAGGGGTGGGGTTGTCTTTTCACGAGATGCATTTGGTATTGAATGGATGGTTAAGGAGAAAAAAGTCACTTCAAGTTTTGGTAGGGTTGCCTTGGGTGTCAATCAAACCCTCGCCCCCACGTGAGGACAACTGGAGCTAAGGCTAACATGCTCTTGCGCTGGGTCAGGCCCAAATACCATGTGGTGATGGGGCTGGTTTGCCCTTGCCCTGTGCATGAGCTATGCTAGCGCCCCCACGTGGGGACACTTGACACTTGGGTTGCCTGTCCTTGCGCTGGGTTAGACCTAAGCGCCAAGTGGCATTGAGGCTGGCTTCCTTTGCCCTGGGCGGGAGCAAGACCCACACCCCCACGTGGGGACACCTGATGCTTGGGTTGCCTGCCCTTTTGCAGGGTCAGACTCGCGCGCCACGTGGCGCTGGGGCAGGCTTGCCTTGTTCCTAGGGCTAAGGGTTAGACCCGACATGGCGCTAGAGCAAAAAATAATAATATTTTTTTAGTATTAATACTTTCAATGATAATAAACATAATAATCTTTGTACCCCAAATATTAATATTTTTTATATTAATACTTTGAAATACAATAAAAATAAATATTATTACTTTTAATTATAATAAAAATAAAAATATTTGTACCTCAAATAATAATATTTTTTATATTAATGCTTTGAATTATAATAGAAATAGTAATGTTTATAACACAAATAATAGTATTAATATTAATACCTTCAATTATAATAAAAATAATAATATTTATGGCACAAATAATAATAATAATAATAATAATAATAATAATAATAATAATAATTTTTAATTTTATCTTTCAAATCAACTATATGGTTCTTCTGTGGTTGTAATAACATGTTGGATCTGGACGTGTCCACGCTCAACCGCACGTTGGGTTGGACGTGACTGCGGCCAACTCCATGTTAGACCTGGACGTGCTCCAGCTCAACCCCATGTTGGGTCTGGACGAGAGTGCGCTCAACTACATGTCGGATGTGGACGTATCCACGCTCACCCCATGTTGGGTCTGGACGCGACCGCATCCAACCCCACATTGGGCTGGACGCGTCGACGCCCAACCCCACGTTGGGCTGGACGCGATCGCGGCCAACCCTATGTTGACCTGGACACGTCCACACCCAACTCCATGTTGGACCTGGACGTCTCCTCGCCTAACCTCACGTATGTTTTTTTAATATAATAATGTGTTATAAATATTATTATTTCTTTTATAATTCAAAGTGTTTATATTAAAAATATTATTATTTTTGTTATAAATATTATTATTTTTATTATAACTCAAAGTCTTGATATAAAAAATAATATTATTTGTGTTATAATCATCCTTAATTCTTAATATAATTATTTATGTGATAAATATTATTATTTTTATTATAATTATAAATATTCATATAAAAATAGTTATTATTTGTGTTATAAATATTATTATTTTTATTATAATTAATATTATTAATAAAATAATTAATAAATTTAAAAAAAAATTATTGCTAATATTAAAAAATATTATTTTTTATATTATAAATTTTTACAGCATTTTTTATAAAAATAAAAAGTAAACTGCTTACCGCCAGCATCCAACTAATTGACATTTTTTCTGTTCATTTAAGGGTCTTGGCCTAGGAAAACGGCGCCATTAAAAAAAAAAAAAAAGAATTGTTTTTAAACAACGTAATCTACATGGTTTTTGTTTGAAACAAAATTTGCTTCTAGGTTACGCATGTGCTTAGAACACATACCCTATTTTTTTTTTTTTTAAAAAAAACAAGAAATTATATCCTTTTTATTTATTATTTATTTTTATTTTTTAGCATTGAATTATTTAGAAATTAAAATTCATAATTTTTTTTAAGTTTTTTTTTTAAAAAAGGTCATCATAACTATTTTTTTAATTCAATTTATTTAAAATTATTATTTTTTATCATATAATTAAATAAAATTAAGTTATAAATTCAGTCAAGTCTATAATCCACTTCATATATTTTTATTATATTTATTGAACAAACTAATAAAATCTTAATATTTGTTTTATATTATAAAAAACTTTTGTCCAACCAATAATATAGTATGGATCACCAATCTATTGACTGTAGAGCATAATTTTAAAACTTGATCCGGCCTGGCTGGTCGATTCGGGATTTGAAGTTGGAATGGGGCCGGGTTGAAGAAAAAATAGGATAAGAAAAAACCCGGAGTAACCCAGTTGACTCGACGGGTTGACTGGATTGACCCGGCACGTTGACTGGATTGACCCGGCATGTTGACTTTTAATTTTTTTTAATCAAGATAATATCGTTTTGATTTAAAAAAATTGACCCGAACAACTAATCAACTCAATTAAAATTCAGTGACCGGTCAAAATTTAAAATTCAAATCTTAAAACAGATTAGATCTAAAAACTATGTGGTGGAGAACTTTTTCTAGTGGTCAAAAGTACCACAGTACTGCACATACTGTTAGATTTCCAATTATTTTTTTTACCAAAACACTAAACGGATTGTCATTTTCTTTGTTCATTAATAATTACCAAAACACTAACGGATTGGCATTTTTTCTGTTCATTAATAAAGAGTGTGCTCTTGCCTAGTAAAACGACGTAATTTTTTAATTTTTGTTATCATCTATATGGTTTTTCTTTGAAACAAAATTTGCTTCTAGATTATGGCATGGGCTTAGCACACATACCCTTTATTTGTTTTTATAAAAAAACAAGAAATTGTATTCTTATTAATAATTTGTAATTTGGTTTTTTTTATCAATTTTTTAAACAGAAAACCTTGAAAACAATTGAATCTTTTCATAAGTTTGTTTCCGTAATAAAATAAATATCAAGAAATAAAAACAAATACAATATTACTTTCTTTTATTTTTCTTATCAAATTCTAAAGGAAGAAAATTCATTTCTCTCAAACAACAAAGGAAACTAACTTTTCATTCAAAATGATTCATTTTGAATACTAAAAATCAATAAAATGAAAAAAGTATTTACATATAAAATTTATCAAAGATTAAGGAAGATCCATTTAATTAAAAAATAAGTTATTTTTTTTTAGATTATAGAAAGGAATTAGGAATATAGAAATAAATTGTATTGTTTAATTTGTATGAAAAAAAAACTCATTTAATCTTTACTTGCTTTTAGTCCCTTTCAAGCAATGTTTATTAGGCTATCAAAGCAATATTTTAAACGACTTATTTCCTGTAGAAGTAAAACATGCAAAGGAAAGATCTTCTAATAAGATCTAGAATTTACTATGCCAATTAAGCTTTATTTATTAATACTTGAGTTTTGTTATTTTATTTTAAAAGTATTTTTAAACTAATTTAAATTTGTATTTTAGTTTTTGCTCAATATTCTAGCTTAAATAATATTTAAAAGTACTTTTAGACTAGTTGACTATGCAAATTTTATTTTAAAAGTACTCTTAGATTATTTTATATTTTAAAGTAATCTTACTAGGGTTTATTTTATTGAGCTATAAATATTTTCTTTGTTTTGTAAGTTATGGTAAGTCATTGATTTTCAGAAATAATATTGGATAGGATTTCTCTTATTCTTGGTTTTTCATTGAACTATTCAAAACTTATCAAATATTCTTTCTTTGTGGTTTTCAACCTTTATGACTTCGGTTATTGGTTTGTTACAATCAACGGGTTAGAATTTTCATCCAATAACTATGGTTCTATGATTTTAGTAATCATTGGGTCATGTTCTTTTCAACTTGATTTGAGTTTTCTTGGGTTGAGTTTAATTTTGACTATGAGTTTCAGGGTTATTACCCTTTATTTTTGCATCTTTTGGTATCAAAGCTTGAATCTAAAATCAAGTTTTTTCTATCTATCTTTAAATCTAGTATTATTCATGTTTTGATTTTCTCTCAAAATTGTCAAACCCTAGTTTTCTCAGTGTTCTTGATTTTGGCTTTATCCTAATTTCTAGTTTTCTTTGCGTTCTTGGTTTCAACTTTAAAGTTTCTTTGAGTTCTTGATTTTGACTATATACTTTTTTTTTGTGTTTTTGGTTTTGACTTCATCTTAAATTTCTAATTTGTGGTTTCATTAGTTAAAAAAAATATTTGTAGTTTCATTAGTAAAAAAAATTTTTATCTAGCAAACTAGTATTCTGTTGAAATATATATAAACAAAAATAGAAATCATAAATCATAGGTTATTGAAAACAATTTCTTGTTATGATTGTGGATTTGAGATCGGTTTGAATTCAAAGTGCCAAGTTTATTTTGGTTGATTGAGTCTATATTGATTTTGGGTTCTTGAGTTCTTTTCAATTGTCAATCAATTTGTTTGGTTTGATTCTAAATTAAATTTGGTTTTTGGAATTGATTCAAATTTGTTTGTTGAATTTTTCTTATTCCTAGTTTCCTTATTTGTTTCTTGATTTTTTTAACTTTTTGAATCCATTGGTTGAACATTATAATACCATTTTTTTTATTTTCTTAAGGAATTGAAGAGGGTAACTTAGGAAGGTAAAATGTAAAAAGTGTGAGAATAATACATGAACAACCAAATTATAAGCAAAATACAAGTGAAGTGACTCATCTTTGAGAAAAAACACTAAAAGAGTGATTGATGATTATTTACTAACTTATTGTTTTAGATTTGACGATGTCTTTCAAAGGTGAATCATCACCTAAAGAGGAGAAGGAGAACACTTTCTATGTTTTACAAGCCATGCAACAATAGTTTGAGAAGATGAATGTGTTGTTTGGAAAAGTAAAGGATCAAATGGATAGACACGATGTCATGATTTTTAGTTTGCGAGAGTAGCCATCCTAAAAGGCTCTTAATGCCAAAAGACTAGAAAGACGTACTACCACACCTGCAGATGGGTTTGTTGGTGAGAACGAGGATGACAATTTCGATTAATTTGATCAGGCCTTATTTGACTAAAGAGGTAGAATTCGACAACCTGGTACTTTTGGTGATAAGAGATTTTGGTATTATAGGGATTTTGACCATAGAGGATTTAATAGGGATATTGAGTTTCATGATGGCTTTACAGAAATCTTGGGATTATTAAGATGATTCGTAGTTTCCAAGGGAGAAGAAATCCAAAAGCTTAGTTAGAGTAGAAAAAGAAAGTGAAGTTGATTTTTATTATTATAACTATTTGGAGGATAAAAAAGTAAAATTAATTGTGATTGAATTTATTCATTATGTTATTATTTGGTGAGATCAACTTGGTTTGAGTAAAAAAAGGAATCATGAGAGGTTTATCGATACTTAGGATTAGATGAAACCGATCAAGAGAAAGAGATTTGTTCCTAAGCACTATTATCAGGATTTGTATAAAAAATTGCAAAGATTAACTAAAGGTTATAAAAAAAGTATAGAGGACTACCATAAAGAGACGGAGGTAGCTGTGATTCGGGCAAATGTAAAATAGGATAGAGAAGCTATCATGACTAGATTTTTAAATGGTTTGAATTGTAAGATAGTGATTGTTGAAGAGTTACAACACTATATAGAGTTAGAATATAAAACCCCAAGCTTTAATTATAAGAAGAATATTTTAAATATAAATAGTGTTTACTTTGAAGAGTCGAAAATGTTTTTTAAAAAGGAGACCAAAATTGTTAAGGAAATAGGGGGTTAGGGTTGAAAATGAGAATTACAAATTAGAATAAGGAGTAAAATGAATTTAAGAAAAGGGTTAATAAAAAAATAACAAAAATAAATAAAAAGGGAATTAACAACATCTGCTGGGAGAAGAGAGGAACTGTCACCTCAAATATAAGAGATAAGGGAAGAGAGAGCTCTTCTATAACTTTTAATCCTAGGAGAGAGCATATCAAAATAGGAAAATTAAGAGAACATTAGAGGGGGTTTAGCAATAAGATACATTAATCAAGCAAGAATTCAAGAAAACACAAAAGGGAATTCAAGGAAATTAAAGAAAAGAATGAAAAATTGAGGAAGAAGAGAAATTAATCAAGAAATTAGTTAAGAAGTAATTTATTGATTTCAAGACTACTTAGTAAGAAGAGGCATTGGTTGCGGGACCCCAAGCAATTAGGACATAACTAGCGAGAGGAAAATGTAGGTGCCTGTAACCTCATCCTTTTAGTGTTTCAATAAAATATACATTTTTTATTTTTTTAAGTAGTACATTGATGATAAGTTACATGTTATGTAGTAACACATTGGTAAAAGACTGATGAATCTTATTGTGATATGTATCTTGAGAATTATGTTATGGTATAATAGCATGTCACACGAGAAGGGCTGGGATTGATATTTGATAATGGTCATATTTAATGAAATATTGTATGGATGCTAACCACAGAGATGGGCTTAGCTTGTAAACAGGTTGTAAAGATATAAGTATGTATGGGTTGTATTCATAGAAGGTAGCCACATGAGTGATGCTATGATTAAAGTTCATAGAAAGACATATTAGATGCGTATTTTACGCATAGGAGTCAGGCACAAGAGTGAAACTCTAAATGGTTACTATAGGTTGGCCATAATGAATGGGAGTTTGATTTTAATTTTCTTGTATTGGCCATAGGTTTGGAGATAAAATGTTATTGAATAATAGTCAGCCACAAGAGAGGAGACCAAGAAGATGTTGAGTATACATCTTCAGTATAGATGTGGATGAATAATTATTACTTGGTGATTATGTTATTAGATTACCACAGGTTGATAAAAAATAGGGTTTCAGAATAGAGACCTTTATGCTTGGGGATACTTATATGCAAGAAAATATCATTGTGGAATATAAATGATTAATATTATGTTATAAAATATATCTATCATCCTTATCGCTTAATATGTTTTATTTTTTTGTCAGGTTCATCATATGCTCCATAAAATTAACTGATTTGACTTGATGTTTAGCTTTAGGATTTCCATGTTTGTGTTTATTTTGATAACCTTGAAGTACTATACTAAATAAATCATATAACTATTATGGTTTAATGTTATTCTCTTTATTATGAAGTCATAATGATGATGACAACATCAACTTTATATAGACAATACAAGATTTTATGATTGCCTTTTTTATTTTAAATTTGTGATGTTGATCTTTTAAGTTTATTGATCTTATATGGTATTATTGTAAATC
>Ga0325414_1005801_pt1 | contig 13065 bp, 8 predicted proteins | sample PopdelMetagenome_8_FD_206183 | JGI IMG/M metagenome (GOLD analysis project Ga0325414, IMG submission 206183) | Populus deltoides microbial communities from Bellville, Georgia, United States - Leaf-PdKOR-R3 | ecosystem: Host-associated > Plants > Phyllosphere > Phylloplane/Leaf | place: USA...
AATATATATATACCTTTATATGAACAGTGTTGATGATAAGTTCTAAACAGGGATGATAATCTTACCATATGCAACATATATTTAGTGTCCGATTTGAATTTTTATCTAATTTCATCATAATTAAAATAGATCAAGTGAAAATCCAAGTTGTTTTCATTATCTGATTCGTATCCAACCTGATATTTTTATTGATTTCTTGTTAATATATATATATATATATATATAGTTATTATTAATCCTATAAAATAAACCCAATATTGATGTAACATTTACGTATTAACTAAAATATATTTTACAAATAAAGAAATTCTTTAATTTATATAATTGTTATTATAAATACTGTAAAAATCAATCTAAGTTTCTAAATTTATTTTATAGCTTGAAGGTTAATTAATTTAGTAGTTTATATATATATATAGACATAAAAGACATCTTGAATAATTCTTATATATAACCGTGTTAACCTAATGATTTACCAATAAATATAGCTTACTAGTAATTTAATGATATATTTTTATATTCTTAAATTATAAACACATCAATATATTAATATTTTGAATGTGACTTAGAAAAATAAGATTAGATTTGTTATGTGAGTGGGTATAACAAATTTAAAATAAAAATTTATTTGAAGAATTAAAAATATTCTTGTTAGATTAGTTACCCACCAGATATCTTGTCGGTGATAAAAACTCTTTAACATCTTAGGCAGTGTAAATTACAAATTACAGTAGATTAGGCTAATATTTGAAATTGAGATTAAACCAGTTTTTTTAATAATATTTTAATTTTTTTTATTTTAAATAATTTTTTAAAAATTTTTTAATATGTTGATATCAAAAATAAAATTTATAAAATAAAAAATATTATTTTAATATATTTCTAAATAAAAAAATTTTAAAAATATTTCCACTATTCTTTATAACGAAATAATTACCCGCCTGCAGGTATCAATATTTTGAATGTAAATTAGATAGGAGTACGTTAACACCCTCTCCAAAAGTCAAGACTTTAACATGATAGCAAGTGGCCAGTGCAAGCTAATTAAGGGCAATAATTGTGGTGGCACAAAAGTCCACTTCTCATAATTATTATATCATGTTGTCGTCTTGATAAATAATGACAAATAAATAGGACTTTTTTTTTGTTCAAACAGAGGATTAATTGGAAACGAAATTAAAAAAGAAAAGAAAAGATGGGAAGTAACCCTAATCTCGGCTAAAACTAGGATGGTATTGAGTATTTGCATGTCGAATTTTTTTCTATATTCATTGTTATGTATTATTTAATATATATATATATATATATATATATATATATATCTTGGGTCATATTTAATAATATTTATACTATATTTATTATTCATCAGATAAAATAATCATATAAAAAATTCTATTTATTTATGTCATTTTAAATTGACATTGAATTTAACTTAAATTATCATTCATAAGGAAAAGACAATACATCCTTTTTATATATACACTAAAGCTTAAAAAATTTTAATTAGAAGAAAAATTAATCTGATCAAATTTAAAATTTATTTTGATCAAATAAAGATAATACAATTAAATGAGTTTTGAACATTGAATTTTAAGGAGTATTAGAGAGAGTAATAATAATGATTTATTAAAGTATATTTTACTTGTATAAAGTTAGCTCATGCAGAATAGTGGAACTGTGGAAGAAAAACTATTAAATAAGTTTTGAGGCTAATATGCCATGATATCTCGAAATGAAGATCTTTGCCATATTCATTGGAGTCAAAAGGGGTATGAAACAGCGTTTTGGCCTCTTACCGCTTTTTGCTTACCATGTTGATTTTGGACTTCTCATCGTGGTGAGCCTCTCTTTCCTTCATTATTGAATTCCTTTCCATCTTCACCAGGCACGAAATCTTCAAGAAGATCACTCACTCAGTACTGTTGCAAACATGGAAATTATGATTTCCAACGCTGCAAGTTCTATTAATCCTTAAGATGGATCCAACTATGATATCAAGCCAAGGAAGTGAAACCATTCGATGAAACAAAAGCCGGTGTGAAGGAACTAGGAGACTCAGGTGTGCCCAAGATTCCCAGGCTTTTTACCCGCCCATCAGAGAAAGTTCAAAAGCCGTCATCTAAGTCTAGCAATTTCGGCCTTCAGGTTCCAACGATAGACTTCGAAGGGTTTGGAAGTTCTCGGCGGATAGAGGTTGTGAATGAGATTCGCAAAGCATCAGAAAACTGGGGTTTCTTTCAAGTTGTTAATCGATCATGGGATTCCTGCTAGTGTCGCGGATGAGATGTTAGCAGGTGCAAGACGATTCCATGAGGATCCTCAAGAGGTGAAACTTATCTTGTAGAGAAGAGGTTAGTGAATGTATCAGACACATGATCAAGATTAGCAAGACACTATCTGAACTCTTACCTGAAGCACTCGGGCTTCGTTGCAATTACCTTTCGAGCATAGAATGCATGAACTGAGTCATTGGTGGGTCATTATTACCCTGCTTTCCCTGAACCAGCCTTGACGTTTGGCCTCACCTAACATACAGACCCTTCCTTTTCTAAGTATAGTTCTGCAAGAAAACATGGATGGCCTCCAGGTTCGTCATCAGAATCAATGGATTGATGTCCCCTCTGCAGGGAGCTCTTCTAATAAATATAGGGGACTTAATGGCCGCAGGTACGTAATAGTTTATGCAGCAACAGTTTTATTTGAGTTTGTCAAAGGGAGGCAACCTGCCTGTCTAGGACAAGCTCGATCGAAAGGTCGAATTCAAGTGCTGTCTTGCAATGAAACAAAGCATTGATCATATGACACTCTCTCTTGAGAGGTTGTACATGACATAAATGTCTGCAATTAAGTCCTCAAGATTGATAGAAATGGATCGAAAATCATAACTCACTATAACTTGATGTTGTCTAAAGTTTGATGACCTTTTCAGGACGTGGCTATCTTTGTCTCAGACATAGAATCATTCTAAATGTAATGACCTAAAAGTGTTGTTTTCTTCAATTTTAGCTTTTCACCAATGACAAGTTCACTAGATAGCTTGTAACACTAATAACATTCTCATTACCTTGTTGAAATTGTTGGTTGAGTTTGGATTACACAAAAGAATTAAACCTTGTGGTGAAGGATCCATTTTCAACCTTTTATGTGACATCGCGTTTGTATTTTTACTCTATGTGGAATTACTTGCCCGAGACACAGGCACTTTTATGCTTCTTACTTCAACAGCTTGCTTGAGGGCTTTTTGTTGTTCTTGAATGATTCCGAACACCAATCCAATTACTCTCTAATGTTTATAGAAATGATCATGGAAAGTGAAAGCATGGATCTGATCAGGTAAGAGCAAGAGTGGAAACTAAATCAAAAGAATGAGAGATTAATTAAGGAAAAGGTCAATTTTGTGTGTTTAAAATCACTTTCAATACTTAATGTATTCTTTCAATTCTTATGTATTCTTTCAATTCTTTCGACTGAGACTAATTCAAAGATGTAACAAAGAAAGAATTGAATGGATTCAATCATGCAGGCTAGAGTGGACCTAGGCAATAGTAAACAAAATTGTCATACGAAGAGAACTGGGAGAGAAAGAGAGAGGGAGGGAGAGATTTGAGGATGGGATTGCAGACCTTTCATGATGTCTCATAATTAAGGCTAGACCAGGAAGATCAAAAGTTCTGATGGGCCATTCCAGGTTACAATTTTTCTTATGCTTCAATTATAACCATCTGACTGCTCTAGTTAATTAGACACAAGCCCTTTACAGTAATCAGAAACTCTACTTCTGTAACCAAAACTAGCATCATCATCCGATTCTGCAAACATGGAAGTCATGATTTCCAAATTTGAAGAAGGCTTAAACTATGACATAGACAAGGAAGTGAAAGCAATCGATGCAACAAAAGCTGGTGTTAAGGGACTTGTTGATTCTGGTGTGACCAGGATTCCCAGGTGTTTTGTCCACCCACCAGAGAATGTGCTGAAGTCATCATCCAAGTCTAGCAATATCAGCCATCAGGTTCCAATTATAGACTTCGAAGGGTTTGAAAGTTGTCGGCGATCAGAGGTGGTAAATGAGATCCGGAAAGCTTCAGAAGAATGGGGTTTCTTTCAAATTATTAACCACGGAACTCCAGTTGCTATCATGGATGAGATGTTAGCAGGGGTGAAACGATTCCACGAGCAAACCCAGGAAGCGAAGGCGGAGCTGTACTCTCGTGATCCTAAACAAAGAGTGAAGTTCTTCTATGGAGGAGTGGTTCTGACCAAAGAAACAGCGTTTTGGAGGGATACAGTGGCCATAAATTTTCAGGATGGTGAACTTGACCCTGAACTATATCCTGAAGTTTTAAGGTATTAGAACTTTGCAATAAGATCTAAAACTGTCTCTCTGTGAATTCATTTCTCTATGAGTTTTCCACTGGATTCAGCTAAACTTGTCTTGCAGAGAAGAGTTAAGTGAATACACAAAACACATGACCAAAATCAGCAAGACTCTGTCTGAGCTCTTATCAGAAGCACTCGGGCTTCGTTGTGACTACCTTTCAAGCATTGAATGCATGGATACTCAAGCATTGGCGGGTAACTATTACCCACTTTGTCCTGAACCAGACTTGACAATAGGCACTACCAAGCATACAGACCCTTCTTTTCTGACTATTCTTGTTCAAGACAACATGGGTGGCCTCCAAGTTCATCATCAAAATCAATGGGTAGATGTCCCACCTCTGCAAGGAGCACTTGTAGTAAATATAGGGGACTTAATGCAGGTAAAATTTCTTATATTTTCAGTTGATTAGGATTTTCCTCCTATGAACAAAATGATTTTGATTTTCTTTTTCAATATTTTTATGTGAGTCGGTCAAAGAGAGGCAACCTATCTCCCTTTGACAAAATAGAATGAGATCGCATCTAAACAAGAAAGTTAGATTATCACTATTCTGACGTTTTCAGAATTATAGTTTCAGAATTTGTGTCGCACCTTATCCGATGCAACGATATGAATCGTTAATGTTGAAGTCATGATGGGAAATGTGCCAAAAATTGTTTTCTAACTTCTACTGTGATGGATGATCTACATGTTGTTTCTTCATTTTGCAGCTTATCACTAATGACAAGTTCAGAAGTGTGCAGCATAGAGTTTTGGCTCAAGAAGTCGGACCCCGGACATCAGTAGCAAGCTTTTTCTTTCCAGGTGCAGCAAACAAATTGAAACCATATGGGGTAATAAAGGAGCTTCTCTCTGACGACACACCCATCTATAGGGCAACTCATTTGGCTGAATTCATGGGTCAATACATGTCCACAGGATCATCTATTTCAGTCCTTTCTCCTTTTAAAGTGACGAGGCCATGCTAGTTGCTTCACTATTTCTGCTGCGCGAATTTGTTGAATTTTCTCTTTCTTTCATGGATGTTGAACATCAATAAACAGCTTGTAACTGCATAATATTATCATCCAAAAGACTTAAACCTTACTGTGAGTGATCCATTTTCAACCTTTTGTGTGACTTTGCTTATATATTTTAGTTCTATGTTGAGTTGCCTACTGAAATGCATTCTTTTATACCTTTTACATTGACAGCAACTTAGAGTTGTGTAATTGAATCATCCACTGCATTGATCATGCATTCCAGCTCTATTCAATCGAATAATTAACGAGATGAATTCAACTTCTTACAAGGCTTGAGCTCGTCATGCCAGCTTAAATGGGGTAGAGTTGAGGCGCTGTCTACTACTTTGGACATGAAGTTAGCCACAACTTTTATGTTAAAAGTCTTGAATCATCACTTGCATGTGATGATTCACTCACACGCAGCTATGTTCCTTCAAGTCTGAAGGAAATTAACTCTGCACAAAATACAGACTGAAGACTTGGCCTCCAGGGTACCTTATTTAGACTGGACCTTATTTCGGCCAGCTTGTCAGAAGCTCATAGGTTGCCTCTCTACTCATTGGTCTACTCAAATTAATAAAACTGTTGGCATATCAATTTTTCATAAAAGAAAATCTAAATCAATTATAAAAAAAAAGCTTTACCTGCATGAAGTCCCCAATATTTACAATAATAGCTCCGCACAGAGGGGGGTCATGAATCCATTGATTCATGAGAACCTCCGTTCGCAGAGAATTTTTGAAGCCTTCAAAAACTATTTTTGGAACCTGAATGCTGATATTACTAGTATCTGAAGACGACTTCTGCGTTTTCTCTAATGGGTGGACAAAAATCCTGGGAATATTGCTCACGCCAGAGTCTACTAGCTAGTTCCTTAACGCAAGCTTTTGTTTCTTCAAATGCCTTCACTTCCTTACCCCTATCATATATAGTTAGACTCTTCATCTTCATTAATGGAATTTGCAGCATTATCTGAGACTTCCATGTTGACAACAATGGCTGGTGATCGAGGACAAGGACTTGCGTATAATTAAATAGAGCTGTCAGGGGTGTCCATTCAAGCTCAATAAAGAAAATACATGCTGATGTTACAAAAACAAATATAATATGCTAGGCAAAGAGAACCGTAATATCACTGTACAGGGAAACCCGTAATTTGGCAGTATTTACAGCTCATCAATTCATGTATTGTCTATCTTAACCCTTTCTCATTTCATTTTACAGAAGCTCAAAGTTTTATGTGAATATATATGTGTATATTTAACATTATTCAAAGAAACAGTAAGTGCACTAGGATTTTAAACATATATATTATATAATTCCGAAAGCAAAAATCAGTACATGAAAAATCTGGCATGTCTGTATAATATATATGTTCCACATTGGCTCCATGTGAACAACAAGCATAACATAATGAATTCCATTTTTTTTTCAAATCCATATCTTGGATATATATGCTAAAGATGTTTCCAGGTTCATATGGAATTTTCTAGCTGATAGAACTTCAATTTCAATGAAGAATGCAAGCTCTGATTGCTCAAAAGATTGCAACAACAATGGTGGTGACTGGTGAGTGCATGAAGGAGAGGCAGATGGGAAGGGACTATTTCCACGACCAGGTAACTTACTGGCTAGAAGCTGCTAGTTTGGAATGGCAATCAAGGGCAGACCAAGTTAAAGGTGGCACTGAGGTTGCTTTGAATGCTTAATCTTTTCTCTACCCACACACAGGCTATTGCCTTGCTCCAACGGACTCTGTACTTTGAAATTTCCTTCTACGGCTAGCTCTAGTACCATATCTACGTATGAAGCAAAGAATCTAACTGCAGAAAGGATCGGTAAATTAGGACTGATAGATTGCTTATTCTGCTGCCGCGTATAAGAGTGAAAGCTGAATGTGTTAACATGATGTTATGGAAAAGTAAACCGTACCTTGCATAAAATTTAGCATAGGTGCCATCAGATTTGAATTTTTCCCTGCCATTATTGCGTGATATGCTATGTTACATCAATATGCTTTACTACCTCCATAGATAGGATAGCAGCATGCCTTAACTGATCTGCTATTTTTTCTGTCTGCTCACACGACAGGGAAAGGACTTGCAATGCGGTTTCCATTACAGGTACGAACCTGCATATTCAACACGTCTGAACCATGAATCTGGAACTCGGAATGTGTTTCCATCAGATTCGTCCGATCCCATCTGGACACAAAGCAACTGGCGCACAACCCGGCTCCGGGCCTACATTGTGCAGGATGCAGTTTCTGATCGTGTAGTTTTGCCATAACAGAGGCTTACCTTGCAATTATTCATACAAGAGGTTATATGGCAAAGGCCTTGAAGCAGGATTGATTGATGATCCTAGTTTAGGTTGATTTTATGAATTACACTACCTAAAAATGGTAGGATCAAAGCTAAAAAACTTTTTCTCAATCACAATCCATTATCGAAATCACTAGTGTTTATTTTAACTTTGGCTTGGATGCTGCATTATTTGACTTGCATCCTCTTATCATACAGGGAACTCTTGTCATCGAATTCGATCCTTACGAATGGATTGTTCTTCAAGTCAATGTTTTCCAGTTATGCAAAGCTAATCAAGTAGGTTATCCTTCTGAATTTTGATCATGACAAGAGTCAAATTACAACTTCCTTCCTCTTGGAACACACTCTTTCTTGTTGGGATTTTAGGATTTGGGAGAATACATCAACTCTGTGGGTGATTGATTGTATTTTTGGTGCTCTATGAAAAATGAATTTTGAGTCTAATTTCCTGTTTAGAAAATGGTGCTCTATGAAAAATGAATTTCGAGATTTCCTACTCCTAAGCCGGTATCCCCCTCAAGGGAAAGCAATCCAATGCTGTGTCAAGTGCGCTACTGCTTTCTTCGATGTGTCCTAGCTTGAAGCTACTTTGGGGGGTTGGTTTCCTAGGCTTTGTAAATATCAAATCCAGATAATATCAATCTAGCTTTTTTTTCAAATCTAATATTATTTTGGCGTGATTATGAGCTAAACTCAAGTGAATATAAATCTGATAAATTATTAGACTCAAAACCCTTTAAATCTAGCTACATATTTAGCTCAATTAAACATCAAGTTGGTGAGCTACGAGACCAATCATCCTTGAACTTAATTGCACACATGTTTAATTAAGTATGTATCTAGTAAATTGTTGACCCATCACTTTTGTACTTGATTGCACGCTACACCTAATAATGTACATATATCATCCATTTAAGTTGATTTACATGATCAAATTAATATATTTTGTAAAAATTAAACAATGTTAGAATAAAGTCTAATATTTTCCTTTTCATCTTAACTCATGCAAATCATCTAGTAATTCCATACTTTTTAAATAATCATTTTTCTTTCCAAAGTAATTAAACTCAATTCTCATTTCAATTCATTATCTAATTCAAAGCATAGACAAGTAAGGTAAAATAATACTAATTATTTAAAACAATTTTGTTTCATTTTTTTTAAAAATATATTTTTTAAAATAATAATTTTGATTAGTTCAACTAAACCATCAATCAATTTTGGATTAATATTTATAACACTTAACTTTGATAAAAAAAAATGAATCAACTAATTTCAAGTATTTAGTATTATGATGGATATAAGATAATATTTTTTAAAAATATTTTTAATTAAAAATTTATTAATTTTTTTTATTTTTAATATCAAAACCATAAAAAAATATTAAAAATAATAATTTAATAATTTTTCAAAACAAAAACATTTTTTAAATTCCCTCGTACTCTCTTTCAAAAGCAAAAACAAACTTTAACGTCGAACCCCATTAATGAAAAACCAAGTATGATCAGATTTCATTGATCCACCCCAAACAGATCCGGGTCGGTCAAATCATCCTCCACGTAAACAATCCTCCTTCATAAACCATTGCTGACACTGAACACACGCCTTCTTCCTCTCCACCATTTCTTTCTGAGTAACACTTGAGATCTCAAACCTTGGCACCAAAAAGAAACACAAAATGGGGTTAGGCTTATTAGCTTCAAGGCTCATAAGACCTCAAACTGCTGCCCGAACCCTTCTTCTACGCTCCATCGTGACCAAACCGGAGCTTCAATCACCCGAACCCGCAACCGCCCCACAACCCGACCCAACACCTGGTCTTCCGCCGCGAACACCATTGGGTGGTGCCCGAGTTCACTTTCCGAACCCGGAAGATGCAATCGAAGTGTTTGTTGATGGGTACCCAGTGAAAATCCCGAAAGGGATGACTGTGTTACAAGCTTGTGAAGTTGCTGGTGTTGATATTCCGAGGTTTTGTTATCATAGTCGGTTGTCGATTGCTGGGAACTGTCGTATGTGTCTTGTGGAAGTGGAGAAGAGCCCTAAGCCTGTTGCTTCTTGCGCTATGCCTGCTCTTCCTGGTAGGTTTTTTGACTTTTTTTTTTTATCTGGCTTTTTAATTTGGATTGTCAATTTGGTGGAATTGAGTGGAATTTGTTTTAATCGTGAGTAAAGATCGGAATTTTTTGGTAATTCATTGTTAGGATTTTCCCCTTTTGTGTTTTTTTTTCCTTGAAATGATTAGTTTTTTTTTTATTATTATGAGTGGAATTTGTTTTAATTGTGAGTAAAGATTGGAAATTCTTGGTAATTTATGGTTAGGATTTTTCCCTTTTGTGTTTTTTTTTCCTTGAAATGATTAGTTTTTTTTTTTTTTAATTATGAGTGGAATTTGTTTTAATAGTGAGTAAAGATTGGAAATTCTTGGTAATTTATGGTTAGGATTTTTCCCTTTTGTGATTTTTTTTTGTTGAAGTGATTAGTTTTTTAATTTGTTTTGTAGGTAGAAATAAATGATAATTTATGTCTGTGATTTGGCTGATTTTGGTGATTTTAATTAGAATTTGGAGTGTTGGACTTTTCTTTTTTGGGTTTTTGAGCTGGATGGTGAATTTGGTGGAAATGAGTGTAATTTGCGTGGATGTTGAGTAAAGATTGGAAATTTTTGTTGTTTATTTGGGGCTTTGCTTTAATTGTTCATTTTGTAACTTGTATTTTGGGTTTTTATGACTTCTTTGGGGTTTGATTTTTTAACTGGTTTATTTGGTGTTTAATTTGGTAAAAATGAGTGCAATTTGTATGATTATTGATTGAAGAACAGAACATTTTTGATAATCGATGGTTTAGGCTTTTGGCTTTTTGTGATTTGGGTTCTTAGTTCTCTAATTACTCTATTGGTAGAAATGACTGCTAACTTTTGATGGTGATCGGTGATCTTGATGGGCTTAAGTGGTAATTGGTGTTCATGTGGTTTAACTGGGTTTTCAATTTAGTTCTGGATATCCATTTACCAATCGAAAATGGGATTTAATTTTTTATATATGGTGTTATTTTTTTGGAAATTGGAATCTTATGGATCATTTCATTAAAAAGGATAAGATTTAATTAGGCATCTGTGTGCTCATTTGTTATAATAGATTTGTGTCTTTGATGCCTTGAGTATGAAATGCAATGTAACAATGTGGTACATTTGGGGGTCTAGATTATGGTGTGCTTGAATTGTTTGATATATTGAACATTCTATTATTTATGATTTTTGCTTTCTCCCAAACAAGTCATGATGGGTAATTCGTTTTTAGTTGGATGTTGTTCTTAAAGCTCTTTTGACTTTTTCCTTGTTTTCTGGTTTTGTGACTGAGAAACTAGTTGGTTTTGGTTTCTTGCCATGTGCTCAGCAGAAAATTTTGTTTTTATTTTATTATGATTGATTTAATGTTTCTAGTTTTTTGGTTTGTTTTTGCTCTCAATGTCAATGTTTCTGATTTATTTGCTACTTTAAAAGCTTCATCACACACACACATATATGATTCATCTCAGATTTGATTTATGGCATGCATTGTATATGCAAATGCATTTTGATTTGCTTATATAATTATAAGAAATGGCTATTTTATGATGCAAGCTCTTTGTATGAATTTGCATGTATCCTTAGTTTTTCCCTTTTGTTTCATTATCTTTTTCTTTTAGGATCTTTTGGTTTCTTAATTTGTTGATTGAAGTTTCAGGATTGCATAGTTTAAGAATATGTATTCTCTTTAGCATCTGTTTTATTTCATAATGATGTTTCATTTATCAGAGGGTTTATATTGTAGGAATGAAGATTAAGACAGACACACCTGTGGCAAAGAAAGCACGAGAAGGGGTTATGGAATTTTTGCTGATGAATCACCCATTGGATTGTCCAATTTGTGATCAAGGTGGAGAGTGTGATCTTCAGGATCAGTCTATGGCATTTGGATCTGATCGTGGCAGGTTCACTGAAGTGAAGCGATCAGTTGTCGATAAGAATCTTGGCCCTTTGGTGAAGACTGTGATGACTCGTTGCATTCAGTGTACAAGGTTTGATTCTGAAACACTTGTTCATGTTATCTATTATACGGACATGATTATTTTGAATCATCAAACATTTGTTTTGTGCAAGCAGCGTTGAATATGGCAGCATATATGTGCATATTCTTTAAAGCAATAATTTGACTTTAGGAGTGCAATGCAATTACTTCTGTTTAGCCTTTTCAATTAGGATAAATTTCATACTTTGGACAAAAATCTTCATGCTGCAAAGAGTTACCAGATCTTGTCAGTGAGTCATTTTCTATTATTCCCCATTGTGGTTGATTTTTCTTTTCTGTTTTTGATGAATGATACACTGAGACCTTGCTAGGGTTTGAATCCTGGACTTTGACCCCATGATTAAGGTTTTAAGAGATTACTTCGTGCAAATTGGGTTAGACTCCACTGCTCATTTCATACTTGATTTTTTATCTGTTTTCAGTCTTCCACTTAAGGAAGCTAGTGTAATCCTTGCCATCGTTCTGACTTATCAAGAAATCCAATCTCTATTCAATATGATAATATTCTTTTATTGTTCTGTTTCTTAGATGTGTTCACCTTTGACATCTAGTAGTTTGCGTTTTCATGCTTTTGTCACCTCTCCCTGTTCTAAATACATTTGAAAGAAATTTATGTGGCATGTCCCACATTGATGAATAGAATAATTCCTAAATTAGTTCTGCATGCAATGGAAAAACTTTTATCCTTTACCCCCTTTTATGATTAACTTGTTCAGAAGCCAACAGGTTTTGGTGTTTTTCTTTTTAACCAACTTATTTGGTCTTGGATAATCTTCCTTTTACTTTCTTGGTTAATCCATTTTAGCATTTCATATGTTGTTTCATTGTTTTTTTTTCACTCTAGTGATGTGATCAAGTAAGGTCATGTGCTGTGGGTTACTTCATAAAAATGAATCTTTGATGTAATTGCATGTGAACGCAGCTTTGCCAAATTATTTGATCTGTAAGCTTTGCTAATGGTTGAAGATGCAGTTGATGTCTTTGTAATTTGCCATAAACTTGTAATAAATCTTTGATGTAATTGCATGTGAATGCAGCTTTGCAATATTAGTTGATCTGTAAACTTTGCTAATGGTTGAAGTTGTAGTTGCAGTTGATGTCTTTGGAATTTGCCATCAACTTGTTCTTGTTTTCTGTCAGCATTTATACATCCTGATTATAGTTTTGTGCACACTGTGCTATCTTATGATGTGAACTCAAATATTCTTTTGGGACCCTACAGGTGTGTGAGGTTTGCAACAGAAGTTGCTGGGGTTCAGGATCTTGGCATGTTAGGTCGT
>Ga0325414_1005802_pt1 | contig 13063 bp, 8 predicted proteins | sample PopdelMetagenome_8_FD_206183 | JGI IMG/M metagenome (GOLD analysis project Ga0325414, IMG submission 206183) | Populus deltoides microbial communities from Bellville, Georgia, United States - Leaf-PdKOR-R3 | ecosystem: Host-associated > Plants > Phyllosphere > Phylloplane/Leaf | place: USA...
ATTAAAGCTATCTTATATTATCAGATCTGTTATTATAAAACATGCTCTAGTTAAGGAGTTATTAATACTTCAAGTGCAAAATGATGATATAAAACCTTGATAAAAATGCACTTTTAAGTATTAATCAATAACCATTCATGATAATTAACATTCAGTACAACGGTAGATCTTTCGTAATACTCGTACAACAATTTGTGACAATTTCATTTAATATAATACAACGGTAGATCCTTCGTAATACATTCGTCATAATTACAATCAATATAATAAAATAGTAGATCCTTCGTAATACTCGTAAAACCATTCGTCACAATTACTTTTAGTATAATACACTGGTAGATCCTTCGTAATACTCATACTACCATTCATCAACAGCCCAAATTCATAGTAACCCAATCAACATCTCATATTTGGTTTAATATTCATCACAACATAATAATATATCCACTTCAAATGGATCATTTTAGAACATTAACATTTTCATCATTGTTTCAACATTCATCAAGAACTCTATCACATTTCATAGTCGTTTCGACAATCATTAACAATTCAATCAAACACTTATCGTCGTTTCATCATTCAACAAGGATTTAATAAAATATCATCATAAGTAAATCATTTCGAAACATAAACATCATATGAGAAAAAGGTGGAAACCACCTACCTACTCCACTTGCGGGTTGTCCTTGTCCTGGCGATGGTCCGATCCCGACCACACTACCTAAGACATCAATGGACACAGATCAGTACATTTGTATCTTTAAATCACATTTATCACCATACTTGTATCAAGAGTTCATATGTTCACATTCAAGTGTTCCACATTTTACACCATCATAAAATGAAATTGTTACAAGCATTTAAGTCATTTATGCTCGGGGGGTCTATTGTAGAAAATCAGCAGCGAAACTGATTTGCTGCTGGCCACATAATTCGGCAACAAAACTGGTTTGCTGCAGGCCGCACACTTCAGTAGCAAAAACTAGTTCGCTATCGGCAACACAATTCAGCAGCAAAAACTGTTTCGTTGCAGGTAGCACAATTTCAGCAACAAAAGCTACTTCGCTGCAGCCAACACGCTTTTGACAGCGAATGCTAATTCACTGCAGGCAACTCAATTTCGACATTGAATCACACTTCCGATGCAGACAACACAACTTCGACAACGAATGCAGATTTGCTACAAACAACACAACTTCGGCAGAAAAACTTGATTCGCTGGGGACAACATAATTCAGCAGGGAAAACCTGATTCGCTATGGACAACACAAATTCAGCAGCGAACACCTGATTTATTGCGAACAACATAATTTGGCAACGAACACCTGATTCGCTACGGACAACACAAATTCAGCAGTGAAAACTCGATTCGCTGCGGACAACACAAATTCAGCAGCGAACACCTGATTCGCTGCCGACAACACAGTTCATTTCTTGGACCGAGCAGAATCATACAATTTTAGCACGAACACACATGCAAATTCAATTCCAGCACATACTTTTTCATTAGATTCCTATTTCGGTTGTATCATGCTTTTAAAGCTACAAACACACATGTTTTTTTGCACTTAACATCTACCAGCACATTTTCATACAAGTTCCTCAACCACGTATGCAGAATTCATGACATTAACACATTTATAATTCTATTTCGGTTTCACATAAATAAGCAACTCTAACAAGATCATCATCTTTACTTTTATCCCTTTAATCTATGTTCTGTCCGGCCCTCACCATGGTCGGCCACGTCTCTAACTTTTTTGCATTCAAAATTATACATTTCCTCTGTTAAATGTTCTGAAATTAGGTCCCCCATTCAGCTCCATTTTCATCCCTCATCCTTATCTAGTTTTCCTTAACAGTTGGTGTGAGAATCTTAGGCTATTTACTTTAGGTTTTCTTTTCCCTTTTCAGTTCTAAGGCCCCAAGAACAAATGGAGGAATAGTATGGTTCATACCTCACGAATTTAACAAGTTCAATAGAGGTTGCGATGGCCTGCTCTCCCTCTCTTTTTAGGTTTTGTTCCTTCCCTCTCTTGTTGTCCAGCCGACCTCTAGGCTACTCTTTCTCCTAGGTTTTTGGTTTTGTCTACTTCTTCTTACTCACTTCTCACTCCACGCTCAGGAAAGTAGTATGCAGGCTGGTTAGGTTTGGTTTTCTGCTTGGAGGAGGGCTGTGCGTACTACAGCCATGACTGCTGTTGATTCTAGAGGAAGGTCTAGGCTCCAGCTCCCGACATGTTTTTGGTCACTTCTCCTTTTATCTAGCTCTCTTCTCATGCAGTACCCTAGGAAACCACGCACAAAGGAGGTTCCAATCGGATGATTATCCTTAGTAGTTCATTATAAATTTTTAACATGATCATATTAATTATCTTATTTTAGTAACACCATACTTTTAAATATTGTCGGGAATTCATAATACTAACTTATATTAACAACCAATCAAGTTCCTCTCATAACAGCGATGTCGGCTGAAGACTATGAAGGATTAGACATTTATTGTACCAAGTGTTATACAACACAAATCTAGATTAATCATTTAACAAGTAAGGTATTAAAAATGAGTAAGATAAAAGGATAAGACATATTAATAACAAACTTTCTTGGATATAAACATTGAAGTCCATGTTGAGTTTATATTATACATATTCTAACACCATTAGTGAAACCTTTTCACCTTGACATAATTAACTTAGCTAAATATAATAAAGAAAAAGAGCATAAATAAACAAGATAAGAACATAATTATGATATAAGTTAACTAAGAGTAGTAAAGGAAATGAAAAGCATAAACAAGAGATTAATGAAAATAAAACATGAAATAAAACTTGAACATTACAAACAGAGAAAGCAAGAAAATGATGTTGATCTGAAAACCAAGATGCCCAAATGAATGGCAAATGCCTTCTTTTAAAGGCTAGAATTCGAAACTATTCATTTGGTAATTGATTATTGATGTAGTGGTCAACTATTGATTTAGTGGACTTGGTGGACAGCAGCACTTAAGAATTTTGGCTGGATGAAATGACATTGTTGCAATCAGAATTTGGCGAAGTGTTCTTCATGAAAGTTGTTGGAATTTGGCATTGATGCACTCAAGCATTGATGCCTTAGCTATGGGGTTAGATAACTTGCATGTGTGTGTTCTGCTGGGATTTGTTAAAAGATTATATGCTGGAATCGATGGTTTCAATGTGTTGTTATGCTGGAATTTGATGAAAGATTATGTGCTGGAATTGATTATTGCATGTGTGTATTCTGCTGGAATTTAGTGACAGTTTATGTGTTAGGATTGATTATTACATACGTATGTGTGTGTTCATGCTGAAATCATGCGAGTTTGCTGGAACCTAGTGAAAAATTATGTGTTCTACAATGAATTTATTATTCGCTGTCGAAGTTGAATTGTCTGCAGCGAATTTGTGATTCGCTGCTGAAACTGAGTTATCTGCAACGAATTAGCATTTGCTGCCGAATTGAGTGTTTTGCAGTGAATTTATAATTTGCTCCCAAAGTTGTATTGTCTGCAGCAAAATTGTGATTCGTTGCTGACACGATCAAAGAGTTGATGTCTTATCTCAAGTGCAGGAGTGTCAAAGTAATAAATAACCCGACAAGACCGGAGTCGATCCACAGAGAGGTCAACTATATAAATTACAAATAATATATATAATATAATAAAACAGAGAATTAAATAGAACTTTGAGATGTGAGATTAATGTGAGCATTAAACAATGAAAAAAATAGTTGTCAAGGTTAGAGGATCCACTAATGGTATTAGAAATAAGTACAGTATAAAATCTTTTTATTACTCAACTGGAAACCACACACAAAGGAGGTTCCAATCGGATGATTATCCTTAATAGTTCATTATAAATTTTTAACTTGATCATATTAATTATCTTATTTTAGTAACACCATACTTTTAAATATTGTCAGGAATTCATGATGCTAACTTATGTTAACAACCAATCAAGTTCCTCCCATAACAACGATGTCGGCCGAAGACTATGAAGGATCAGCCATTTATTGTACCAAGTGTTATACAACACAAATCTAGATTAATCATTTAACAAGGAAGGTATTAAAAATTAGTAAGATAAAAGGATAAGACATATTAATAACAAACTTTCTTGGATATAAACATTGAAGTCCATGTTGAGTTTATATTATACATATTCTAACACCATTAGTGAAACCTTTTCACCTTGACACAATTAACTTAGCTAGACATAATGAAGAAGAAGAACATAAATAAATAAGATAAGATCATAATTATGATATAAGTTAACTAAGAGTAGTAAACGAAATGAAAAGCATAAATAAGAGATTAATGAAAATAAAACTTGAACATTACATTGCCACAATCAGAATTTGGCAAAGTGGTCCTCATGAAAGTTGTAGGAATCTGTATCATCTTTCCACCTAAATAAGAATAAGCTCATTTGGACTTCTAGAACCCAAGATATGGACTGAACATTGAACAGTGTCTGGGCTGCAGGACAAATTCAGACTTCTCTTTTGATGCTAAGATTTGGACTCTAACACGGCAAAATTGAGTCCTGGACTCTTCATGAATGTTTTAGGCCTATGTCTTAGCTTTCTAGCCATATAAACAAGACTAAAATCCAAGATCTACAGCTCCAGATATGACCCAATGACTGAATGGTGTTCCAGTTTGAATTGAACCGGCATCTCTTTTCTAAACTTAGCCCTTTCTTTGTCCTTTCATTTTCAATAGTTACTCACATCAATCAATCCTTTGAATTGTGAGATATGCCTACATTTAAAATGAGCATTTACCATAAATTAAAGCTATCTTATATTATCAGACTTGTTATTATAAAAAATGCTTAAGTTAGGGAATTTAATGATACTTTAAGTGCAATATGATGATATAAAGCCTTAATGAGAATGCATTTTTAAGTACTAATTACACCCCTAACTAGTTTATTACTAGTCTTTAGTAATTAAAGCGTTAAAGTAGAAAAACAATTTACAAAATTCAGAAAGCAAGGCATTTATCATTTAACTTCTATTAATCTATCCAAATAAATAAACTTTCATTAAATTTATATATCTGTTTCATACTTGTTAATCAAGATATTAATAAACTTTTCTTTTGTGCTCAATATATCCACACATAGTTACTGTTGCGATGTCGCGGTCGCACAAATTAATTACCCTAACTTCAAACACAACACACAAGATAGTATAGAGCAAGCAAGTGGTCGATCCGAAGAGGAAGATTCAAGTCAGATTTTTATGCTAGATGATATGCAATTTGGGGGGGGTTTGGATGTTATTTAGGCTAAAGCAAAAGAAAACAGAAAACAATCAAACAAAATTTAATAAAATCAGAAAATTATCAAGAGAACAAACCTTGGTCGCAAGCACACATCCACCTACAGAAATCAGAACTGATCATTGAAATGAAACATCAATTTATATTCTAAATATTTATCTCTTCTTAACATTGGTTAGTTAACAGATCTGTCATATAACTAACCCTAACATCAAACAACCACAATGTCCACACTAGTAATTTAATCAATGGCAGCCTTAAGCACTAGATAAGTTGATTAATTAAGAAAACATAATTGTCCGCAGTTTATATTTGATTTGATTGAATGTTCTTCCTAAGATTAATAACGTAGATCCACCACAATTATTAAACTCAGTTGCTTCACAAGTTCATATACCACAACTCTGGTTTTGATATCAAACTTAGCAATAGATTGTCTACAATAATAACTTAGAGTCCGCTCTAGCAATTAAAATAAAAAATCATAGGAAAAATAAGTATAGGAGAACAAACATAATCATCATATAAACTGAAAAGAAAAGGTAAAAAAATCTCACAATTCTTGAAATCTGAAGGTTTTCGTGTCCTTGCAACCAAGAAAAAGTGTTTAGCCTTGCATGTTTGTTGAAAAACTAATAAAAAAGAAGGAATAATGCATAATTTTGAGTTTCTTAGAGGAGGGGGGCGTTTTTCTCCTCTTGGCTGGCTGCCCTCTTCTCTTCTCTCATTTTTTTTTATATCCTATGAAACCCTAGTCTCTATTTTACAAAATAGTCCTCCCTTAAGTAGACTGTTTACATTTAAGTACTTCAATAACTATTTTTCTAAAAAAGGAAAAATAGCCTTGCATGAAATCTTCAAGCTTTGACTTAGAGGAGCTAAATTGCTAAAATAAAAACTTGGATATCAATTTAGATGCTTCAGAACATAATTTGGACTCGTTTCTTCACGAAACCTGTTTGCTGGCAGAATTCAATTGTCATCTTTGAAAACTCATATCTCCCTCATCTGACATTTTTTTAGCTGAAATTTGGAGTGTTTATAGGCCTTTGAGTTAGGAATCCAAAATGATTGAGTTTTCATCAATTGGACTTCTGTAGCTTCAGATATTCAAGTCAGAATGGACAAAGGTCAACATTGGTAGATTGCGAGATTTGACTTTGAAGGCTGCGATTTCCATGCTCTTTCCTATTTTATTATCTTGCCTTAGATTTCCAAAAATTTATGAATGTTAGCTTTTTAATGCCACTGTAATCACTTCATTTCAACCTCTAGAGCTCACGCTCTGCACAAAACATCGACTAAAAGTCAAATCTGTCAATTATCTTCAATTTACTCCTTTTTGCATCTTTCATCCAAAAGTGCCTTCAAAACATAAAACAAAGAATATCAAGGCATTTTATATATAAAAAATAGGTAAAACACTAATTAAATGTGGGTGAAACTATCGAATAATATGGTTGCATCAGTTGTGGTGCTTTACTTGGAAGAAAACACAAATATTTTCTAATGTTTTTCTAAGGTAAACTTCCTTGGATTGAGATTATTATCTTCTTTTATACACACACACACACACATATATAACTTAAAACACAATGCATCTTTAACCCATGTAACGGCCTTTAGGCTAATGACTTCTACACCAGTTAGTTTTATGGCATTATGTGTTGATACACCCTTATGAGCTTAGTAACTCGGGTTGTAGATATTAAAATATAGATAGTGCAATGTTTGATTCCCTTAAGCTTTTCTCCTCAACTCATGTAACAAGCACTAAGCCAATAGCTCCCAAGTCAATTGACTTTAGGATATTAGGTGTTAAAACACCCCTTCGAGCTTAATTGCTTAGGTTAGGGAGACTACGAAACCAACCTTATCTATATTTTTATTTATTTATTTTATTATATTTATTACCCTTTTTTCTTCTTTTTTTTAAGAAAATTATATATTATCCCTTTCCCTTAGTTATCTTTAACAAAAAAAAAAACATAAATAATGTAATAATCCAATGTGCAACCCATAATCATATGTTACAGTATGTGTGTAAACCTGAATATTTCAAGAAGTGTGTAATAGACCTTGTTATGAATATTTACTAAGATGTGTCTCAAGAGTCAATACTCCTTACTCTACCATCTTAACAATAACAACAAAAAGTTTTTATTTTTGAATGGCTTTAATAACAATAAAAAGGTTTTTTTTTTACTTACGATTACTACCCTTTCCCCCCAACCAAAATGAGAAATTGTCCTCAATGTTTTAAGGTAGAAAGGTAGAGTATAGAAGACATCTCCTGAAGCAGCAACTATTGACAAACCTGAAACATACTTAAACAAAAATAAGAAATAACAAAATAGAAAAAAATATTATACTATTAATAAAACCAAAAGACACAAGTTTTTACTAACTAAGGCTCAAATCCAATCTAAGCTTTTTACGACTTTCCCTGTTTGACCAGTCTATTCGACTCACGAAGAAATCAATTATAGGAATGAAAGATTGCAATTGATCAATCAGTTGTTCAGCAGTAGCAGTAGAGATTATGATTTGTCGTGTCGAAGATGTTAGAAATTTTTGTTCCACAACATAATCAAGAAAAGACAACAAATTAACATAAAAACCATTAACATTTAACAAACCTATATGTTTCTAGTGAATGTTCAATTGGGCCCAAAAGAAAATAGGAAATATCTCTTCTATTGTGCTCAAACCACTTGCTAAAGCAATGAAGGTGTCAGCATGTTCAAACATTGCAGTCATTCGTTAAGACATTGAGAAGACCTGTAGTTCCTCTCCAACTATTTTTCTAATGAGATCCACTTTGGCTAAAGCTTTTGGAATGACACCCAAAACTTGACTGCCTCTTAAAAATGCAGTTGTTGACATACTCCCATTAACCCAAGGTTGCCTCCCTCATATACTAAATGAATCTTTCTCTCAGCTAGTACCTGACCAAGATGATTTGTTGATTCTAAAAACTCCTTTTCTTTCCCAGGACTGGATCCACCAAAAACACAAATATTTTTTATTTGATGACCTGAGGAACATGCCATTTCTACACACTTCTATATATGTTAAATGTATGGGTTGAATAGAAATGAAGGGAAGGAATATAAGATTTTATAGATGAGAAATTGAAAATGCAATCATTCCACCTATATGTAGGCTAGCTGGAGTCACTTTTTTTTTAGAACATGTATATGTACAAGTAGTTGTGATTGTGGCTCACATCTTTCCTTGATTTTACGTTCAAGAATGACTTAAATGCCCTCTATGGGAAATGTTTCACAATAAATGGACCGCTCCATCTTGATCTTAACTTTCTAGGAAATAAGTGGAGTCGAGAATTATAAAGCAAAACTTCTTGACCAACATCAAATGTTTTTCTCAAGATTCTCTTATCATGAAACTCTTTGATTCTTGCTTTATGAAATTTTGAATTCTCATATGCATCATTTCTTATTTCCTTAAGCTCATTTATTTGTAACTTACGCAGCTGGCTAACATCATCAAGTTTTGAATTGAAAGCTTTAATAAGCCAATAAGCTTTATGTTCAAGTTGCATAGGCAAGTGACAAGATTTTCCATAAACAACCTATAAGGTGACATACCTAATGATGTTTTAAAAGCAGTTTGATAAGCCCATAGTGTATCATTAAGTCTTAAAGACCAGTCCTTCCGATTAGGGTTGTAAATCCCGGGAAAATCAAGGCTAGATTAAATTAAAAAAATAAACTAAACTAAAAAGAAGTGGGGGCAAAACAAATCCACTTAAAGAAAATTGGGCCTAAATGCAAATAAGAATAGAAAAAAAAATTTGCAGCTATCATAAAGAAAGAAAAGAGGGAGTTTTTGTATCCATTTTTACAAATCAAGAGAGAAACACCAAAATTTTAAGAACCCATCCAAGATTAAGGGTTATACGTAGAATAAACACTAGTGGGCAAGGGATTAATTAGAAAATTTGAACAAGAAGAGAAGAGGGGAGGGCCAACTGTTATTAGAAAGAAAAGGAGGGAGTTGAAGATCGAAACCTTGATTCATACCGGGTAAGGTGTTCTAAACATGGTCTTATAAGTCGTTTCAAAGTCGATTATAAATTGATGCCTAGATGTTGAATTATAGTTTAGAGTTTTTAGACTTGAATTGAGGAAAAAGTATGAGTTGCTAAATTAAATAACTTCATGTGTTGTGTGTAAATGGAAAGGTTGACGAATCTGGACAGTTTCGTCTCTTGACTTTCAGAGGGATTTCGGGTAGGAGGATGAAGGAATTAGGATCCGATTCCTTATAGAAATTGTAGTTTTAGATGTTGACTAACTAAGGAAATTAGTCTTGCTTAATTTGGAGTTATAGAACTCCAGCTATAGGTCACCAACCGAGACTGGGTCATGACAAACCCTGTAGGGTAATAGGTCTGGTTTGTTGATAAGCAATTCTGACTACCTTGGAGGCAAAACTGGGTTCTTCTTCCTTTAGAGAACTTGTAGCCTCATGTTTTAGCTTTCCAACGAGACCAATCTCGCTTGAAATAGAGTTTTATAACTCAAGATATAGTTAAAAATCTGAGGAGAGGTCGGAAAGTAACGGTTCAATGTCTAGACAGTGACAGTTCAGGATTTAAACAGAAACAGTTCAAATATAAAGAAAGAAATGATAACTATGGTTGGGCAAATAATGACAATATTAATGGGTGAAATGAGAAAAATATAAAATATTAAAAAATTACTGAAAGAAAGACTTATTGGCTGTTGATATGGTTACTATAAAACATATCCTTGAGTTTCATTTCATCCCAAGCACAAATGGATTCTGACCTAAGATTCTGTAGCTATGTTTTAGCTTTATCTTTTAATGAAAAAGGAAAAAGCTTTAAGTCATTATAGGTGTTACAAACCTCTTCAAATTCTTTCAAATGCAAGTATAGATTTTCTAGATCTAAGCCATAAAAAGAAGGTAGAAGTTGAATAATATCTGGCTTAAAATTAAAGTGAGATGCACTAGGAGAAAAAACTATACATGATGTTGCACTTGTTCTTGTTGGATTCATGTGGTCTCTTACTGTTCTAACACGATTATTCTCGTTATTCTCGTTATGAAGTGACTGGCCTTTTCGGCCATGTTTTTAGATGAAGATGAGGATTTCCTAGAAAGTCTATCACTTAATATGATGACCAAACTCTCATGCAAGTGCAGAAAAAAGTTAGATAAGAGAAAAGTGAAAAGAAAAGAAAACAAAATAAAAGTTATACAGTAATTTACCTCCCTGACAATGACGCTAAAAACTTGACACGATCAAAGAGTTGATGTCTTATCCCAAGTGTAGGAGTGTTAAAGTAATAAATAATCCGGCAAGACCGGGGTCGATCCACAAGAAGGTCAACTATATAAATTGCAAATAATATATATATATATATAATACAACAAATAATTAAATAGATCTTTGAAATTTAAGATTAATGTGAGGATTAAACAATGATAAAAACAATTGTCAAATTGTAGCCATGTTTTAGCTTTATCTTTTAATAAAAAAGAAAAAAGCTTTAATCTGATGGTATTCATGGTACAATTTAAGTCATTATAAGTGTTATAAACCTCTTCAAATTCTTTCAAATGCAAGTATGGATTTTCTAGATCTAAGCCATGAAAAGAAGGTAAAAGTTGAATAATGTCTGGCTTAAAATTAAAGTGAGATGCATTAGGAGAAAAAACTATACATGATGTTGCACTTATTCTTGTTGGATTCATGTGGTCTCTTACTGTTCTAACACGATTATTCTCATTATTCTCGTTATAAAGTGACTGGCCTCTTTGGCCATGTTTTTAGATGAAGATGAGGATTTCCTAGAAAGTCTACCACTTAATATGATGACCAAACTCTCATGCAAGTGCAGAAAAAAGTTAGATAAGAGAAAAGTGAAAATAAAATAAAATAAAATAAAAGTTATACAGTAATTTACCTCCCTGGCAATGACGCTAAAACTTGACACGATCAAAGAGTTGATGTCTTATCCCAAGTGCAGGAGTGTCAAAGTAATAAATAACCCGGCAAGACCGGGGTCAATCCACAAGGAGATCAACTATATAAATTGCAAATAATATATATATATATATATACACCATATAAATAGTAAACAGATAAATACTAAACAGTACGATAAATAATAAACAGTACGTGGCGTTGTTATACCTGAGAATGATCTTAAAAGATCGGGTCACAGGTTTCCAGCCTATATACTGATTGTATAAAAGAACAAGAACAAAGAAATGAACAATATAAACAGATTTCTGATGCGAATGATCAAGGCAAGACCAACAATGTCAGGATCCTTGATCAAACACAGAGCATACTTAAAAGTAAAAAAGAACAACAACAGATATAACAAAAACATAGATAAAAATAAGATTATCTTACTTAAATTTGTAACAAAATTAAGACAGGAGATATTGGTTACAGAGGAGAATGGGTTACAAATTTTTAGGGAAGTTTAAAATTTTCTAGGAGAAAGATTAGTCCGCCCTCTAAGGGTTTTGAAGTGGCCTTTTATAGGCGAGTTGGCATGGAAGAGGCCAAATTGTCCTATTGGAGAAGTTCTTCAGGACCCATGTGAACCCATGTGGCATTTGGTAGAACCTATAGAAGCCCATGTGGTGCTGTCTGCCTTGATTGAATGGCGACATAATGGAAATTGTCCACGTTTTTGGTTGAGCTTCGTTTGTTGTCGTCTTGCCACCGACACTAGATTTGTAGTAACTGGTAACTTTTGTAGAAAAAGGCCTTAAAACAGGTAGGCCGAAAATAAAAGGACTCAAAACATCTGAGTCTAAAAGAAATGGGCTCTAAACAGATGAGCCTTTAAAAAGACCTGAAATACTTTTTTTTTTAACATCGCGTGATAGACGACAGGATACCAAAACAGTCTTCTTCATTATCATTGCCGAGGGAAATGGCAGGAGATGTTGAGCCAGATGAGCTGGATTGGGACAAGACCATTTCTGGGTCTTGGCTTTGTATAATGCCTTGTACTATTTGTAGGTGTTCTTCCTCAGTTCTAGCAGAGGCACGGAGAGCTGGCGTTTGGGCCTTTCTGGCTAAGAACTTTGATTGAGGATGAGGATCGATGATGGGAGTTGTTTGATGTTTTTGTAACCATTCCGTAACAGCTAATTTTGAACTTTTGGACTCAGCTGCAAAGGAATCCCACCACTTGATTTTGAATTTGCGAATAAGTACTGGATGTCCATTTTGTAAATTATAATCAAAGAACCATGAACATACCCACGGAACAAAAAATTTTGTACAGAAGATAAGGAGGGAAGAAAACTTTCTTTCAGAGGGAGCTAGTTGGAAATTGTTTTTGAAATGTAGATAACCATTTTCAACTAAAGGATGTTCTTTAAGGTAATCATCATGACAACCATAAAAGTCTCACCATTGAAAGAACCAGAGGGGGAGATTTGTAGTATTCATGGTATTGTGGAAGTAGAAGAGCCAAGAATGGCTATGATTTTGATTTTGTATGAGGAAGGCATTAAACCATGCTTGTTGGTAATCCCAATATGTGTAGGTGGTATTGAAGTCTTGGGGGCTTGTGTGGTATTGTATGGGGAAGGAGAGAGGTTGATGTAGGGGTTGTCCCCAATCTTTAGGGTGGATGACTTTGTGAATAATGCATGTAGAGTATGCTGGTTCAGTGTGATCAGAATGTAATTTGAAGTGTTTGAATTTGACAGAATCGGTAATTTCAAGGATAG
>Ga0325414_1005803_pt1 | contig 13063 bp, 2 predicted proteins | sample PopdelMetagenome_8_FD_206183 | JGI IMG/M metagenome (GOLD analysis project Ga0325414, IMG submission 206183) | Populus deltoides microbial communities from Bellville, Georgia, United States - Leaf-PdKOR-R3 | ecosystem: Host-associated > Plants > Phyllosphere > Phylloplane/Leaf | place: USA...
TCATCTTTATATATATCTAATTTAGTTTTTTGTATTTAATTTAATTTTTATAAATAATAAAAGAGAAAGAAAAATAATTAAAAGAGTGAAAATAGAGGCAAGAAAGAAAAATGGGATTAACTGAGTAGAGATTAAAAATAACAATGAGAGATTTATATATATATATATATATATATATATAAGGATAAAACAAAATTGAAAAATTATTGAAGAGATCCTACATGAAATTTAATAAATTAAGAATCCATAATCATGAATAAACAATATAATTATCTAACATTATTTTTTTTTTCATTTTAGTTGTTTCTTTGTTTCACAGAGGATCCTAAATAATAAAAATAAAAGATATTTATAAAAAGAATGGACATATACAGAAATTAAAAGAGATATACTCTTGCAAAATAAACTAAAAAAAACCCTAAAACAAGAAAGGGAAAAAACAAGCAACAACCACATTCCCGGCCTCTAATCTCCCAAACCTGGTGGAGGTGGTACCAGCAAGAATAAGGATTCTTGCATGCTACAGAGTGGTCCGCATGCCTTCTTGGCTTGGTCACGCATGTAATAAAGCCTTTAAAGAAAACATGCTATCCAACGCGTATAAAAAAACACACCAATACTCTTTTTTTTTAGCATTGTTTCTCCTTGTTTCAACCTTTTTGGTCGAGTTCCAATCAAATCTTGTTACTCTCAAAGGTCAATTTTCAAACCTAATGTGTGAGTTACTTGTTTTTAAAATTATTTGTGGCATATTTATTTTTGGTTTTAACTCGTGAATACGTATTTGAATATTGTCGTTATTTTTTTGTTTTGAGTTATTTGCAAGATGTGATATTTTTTTGTTAGATCATATTTATTTACATTAATTGAGTTGTACTAAATTATTTTTAATATGTGAATGACTTTTTTTTTATTGTGGACATATTTGTGGGATTGTGTTGAGACTTAAGTTTAATAATAATGTACTTATTGTCTTTTATTCGAGAACCCAATCCAAGATTAAGCTATGATCCTATCTCAAGGAGTCGGAGATGTTACAGAGTGATGTACAGAGTGGTTCACACGCCTTTTTGGCTTGGTAAAGTGTGCAACAAAGCCTTAAAAGAAAACATGTCGTCTATCATGTACTGTACACATGCTAATAACTTTTTTTAGCACTATTTCTCCTCATTTCAACCTCTTGGGTCTAGTTCCAATCAGCTCCCAAGACTTGCAAATGCCAATTTTGAACTCTAATATATGATTTACTTGTTTTTAAAATTATTTGTTGCATAATTTTAGGTTTTTAATTCGTGAATGCATAGTTGAATATTGTTGTTATTTGTTTTATTTGGAGTAATTTTGCGAGGTGAGATTTTTTTTTGTAAGATCATATTCTTTTTGCATTAATTGAGTTGTATTGAATTATTTTTAATATCTGAATGATTTATTTTTACTATGGATATATTTTGGGGATTGTGTTGAGACTTGAGTTAAATAATAATATACTCATCTTCTTTTATTCGAGAACCCAATCCAAGATTAAGCTACATGTTATTGGATTCTATCTCAAAGAGTCTTGCATATTATAGAGTGGTCCACACACCTTGTTGGCTTAATAAAGTGTGTAACAAAGCCTTGAAAGAAATCATGTCATCCATCGCATACTATACACACGCTAATGACCTTTTTTCAGCATTATTTCTCCTCATTTCAACCTCTTCGGTCCAGCTCCAGTCAACTCCCATGACTTGCAAAGGTCAATTTTGAATTCTAATATGTGATTTACTTGTTTTTAGAATTAGTTATGGTATATTTCTTAGGTTTTAATTCGTGAATGCATAGTTGAATATTGTCGTTATTTGTTTTGTTTTGAGTAATTTGCGAGGTGTGAACTCTTTTTTCGTTAGATCATATTTGTTTATATTGAATTGTTTTTAATATGTTAATGATTTTTTCAAAATGTGGACATATATGTGGGATTGTGTTGAAACTTGAGTTAAATAAAAATATACTCACTGTTTTTTATTCGAGAATTCAATCTAAAATTAAGCTACATGTTATTAAGTCTTATCTCATATCATAGAATTGGTAAGTACATATTTGTGTTCCTTAGCATATTATTTTGGTGTTTTTGTTCATTATGGCATATTAGTTGTCATATATATCAAGAGCTCAACCAATGATTAAATGACTTGTTCTTGGCTCCTATTATTAAAGCTTGATTATTAGGTATTTGAATTGACAAACACACATTTATATTAGATTCAATGCCTATGTTTTGTCAAAGTGGGGATCAGACTATCTAAAACATTAAACTATTCACGTGTCCAAGTCTAAAACCATTTTTTAATTTAAATTCAATTTAAAATATTAGGTTAATTTAGGCAATATCCAAGCACAACAAGCATATGTATTTTTAAAGAAACAATAATTAAACTTAGCTCAGATAGTATGACTATAATGACTATATCTTTTCTATTATATAATTATTTTCTAACTAAAAATATTTAAAATATCAGCTAAAGTTTCTGGTTATCATTTGAAATTATGTACACTAGCTAGGACTAGTTTCTCCATTTCCTAAGCAGTATGTTGTCAATCTCTGACAAGCCCCATGGTGCTGAATAAATGCAACACTGCACAGTTCAAACCTTAGCCAGCCTCTGATCTGACACTTCCTTATACATTTTGTGCACAACCCTGCGATTCTGTGGCATGCCAATTTGCTCTGCTCTGCTCCTCATCATTTTTCTTCTGTCCACAGAGATTTGGTATTGACTCTTCACAGTAATAGGATCCGATGCCCTTTCCGCTTGAATCTTCTCCATGGAAATTTTTCATATCAATACCATAAGAAACAAAATAGCATTCATTTCTGAAATAACACATTACGTGAGAAACAATTTCAAAAAGTATATGGTACAGACCGTCACGTTTGATTCTCTGCATTGGTAGGTATTTCAGAGATGCATATGATGACTATAGATACATTATGAAGAGTTTTTTTTTTTTAACTTTTAAAAGTAGTTTTTAAAAATTTTGAATTTTTTTTAAATTAATTTTTTATGATTTTTATATAATTTTGAATTGTTGATATTAAAAATAAATTTTTAAAAATAAAAAAAATTATGTTGATACATTTCTAAATAAAACAATATCTTAGAAGATAATCATTAGTATAATTTCAAACATTATCTAATAAAAAATATTTAATTCACTCTAAATTCTAGTGTGTAAAGCACTTTTATGGTTTTTTTTATCACTAATCTTTTTTAATTTATTCTTTACAATTGAGTTTAATGAGATATTAAACTCATAATTTTTTTAAATATTTTTTTTTAGGCTTGAAAAAATTGTTCTAGCATTGTGTTAGTGTACAAATTAATTAAAAGAAATCAATTTTATTGATTTTAAAAAAACAAAACTTTAGAGACCAAAATTAAAAAATTAAAAATTGTATCCTATTTTTCTTCTTAGTTACTACTATACAAGAAGCACATCTTTTAACACTTTGGTCCCTAACAAATTTTAATTTTTAAAGTTTGGTCCTTGTTTTTTTATGGTATTTGTGTATTAGTATAAGAATTCATTTGTGTCACGTTTTAGTTCCTTAATTGGTGAGAGAGAAGACATAGAGTCGTCAGAAAAGATTGTTATTAATGACAACGGATTTTATTTTACAAGAGGAGTTTAAAGACGATGTTTTTCCCTTTATCATACTGAAAAAAAAATATCGGGGTTGAGAGTGTTTTTTTTTTCAATTTGAGTTTGTGTTTTTAACCGATTTGAGTATTTTTTTAGTAGAGAAAATTGTGTATTGAGGTTATAAGGGTGTTTGAAGAAAATAAATAAAAAAAGGTTAAATTTTGAGTTTTTGAGGGGAAAAAAACCCAACCTGATTTTTTTTACCATCTCTTCAATGATTGAAAACTAGGCAAGAAAAGAACTTATCGAGCTTGCAAACTATAATAAATAATGCGTGCTTTACCTTATTTAAAAAAAAACAACAACACCAGGAGAGGACAACATTCAAACGGATAGAAAATAAATAAAAGGTTAGGCACATTGAGCCACCCCGACTTAGGTGCTTAGCTTTTTCTTAGCTTTGATCTTAATTTTTTTTATTATTTAAATTTAAATTAAAATTAAATGTACTAATTAAATATACATATTGGATGCTAGACCTAGCAAACATTCAATTTTAATTGAGATTAATTAAAATAAAAAAATAGGAAAAAGTTTGTGAATTTCTTAATAAAATATTGTTTAATTTTTACTTGGTTTTTGAATAAGATTATAACATATGTTTTCTAATATTAGTGGACCTTTATTTTAGGGCAGCCTTGAACGATTTTTTCTTAAATTTTATCTAGTTATTATCTTATGTGTGTTTATTTTTATTATTGTTTAATTATATAAAAATTTGATTTTAAAAAACAAAGTTATTAAACACAATCAAGTCCATGTCTTGTGTTGTGATATCAAATTTGTTAAAAAAACACATTGAAAATACCTATACATTCAATTTTTTAGTCAAAACATTTTTGGGTCCGACAAATGACAAAGTACGTGTAAACTGACGTATTGTATACATTTTTGTTTTAGAAAAAAATTACCCTGAATATATTATAGTTTAATTATTTTTTTACTTTGTCTTTATTCTTTCATAAATTACAATTTACAAGTAAAAGTTTATAAGTTTATAGCAATTTACAACTCCACTATGCACGCAAAAAAAAAAAAAATTCAACACAAATTTTTTTTTTTATATACATTATATTTTATTTAATAATTAAAGAGCTCCCCATTGCATTAAAATAACAAAAAGACTCGTGGATATCAAAACTAATAATGAAAGAGAACTTTTATCAAATATGTGGTGGGTAGATTCATGGACACCCTCTTGCCTTCTTTTTCATTACTTTTCAAATTAGTTTGAAAATCTGGGTTGGCACAAGAATGATTTATCACTAAAAAATCTCACAAAACACAGAAGGCCTGAGAATTTTTTTTTATTTTTAAAAAACTAATTTTAATCGATGGAGTTACACAAACCTAATTTTCGTGATCCTTCCAATCCTATTTCTTAAACCCGCAAAAACCCATGCCTAAATAGCACTATTACGTGTAAAAAAAAGGCATTGAATTGAATTGAATTAATTAATAAGAATACAAATCAACATGCCTAAATTACATTCAATTGATCAAAATAATGATAGGAGGAAAACCTTACTTGATTTTTAATTTTATGTTATATTATATACAAGGGTAAATTTATTTTTTTTATCTTATTTTAAATTTTGGATTGACTAAGAATATAAACTATAATTTTTAAAAGAATTGAGACAAATAAAAAAAATAACTAAAAGATAAAAAAGAAATAGAGTAATTTTCTTGATAATATAATAAAAAACAAAAAGTCTGGCATGCAGGCCTGCCTCCTTAATGAGTTTCATGCACAAGCATGTCTAAGTACACTCACATTGCTTTTTTTTCCAAGATTTTTAACTTCACTCCTTTATTTATGGTTTTAAATAATGTGGTTAAAATGCTTTGTACATTCATTATGTCTAGTCAAAATATTTATAGGTATAACCAATAACAAAACAAGGCCAACTGACATTTCATTTATATTTATATTATTGGTGGACGACATGTCGTTTCTAACATAACAAAAAAAAAAAAGATGTAAGAGACTCAACGTATTGGTTAAACTGTTTTTTTATGAGCCACACATGCAAGCCCATCCATGCCCACTTGCATGGCTTTTTTTCAAGATTTTTAATTTCACTCCATTATAGATTTGTTACAAATTAATTTGAGATTTTTTAAAAAAACAAATACCATTTAATTTTTAATTTTTTTACTAGGATCATGGTTTTCTTTTTAATTATTTTGGCAGGTGCTCCTTTTATACATCCTTTAGTGATGTTGATTTAATTTTTTATCACTAATTTTTTATATTATTTTATCAAATATCATTCAATTTTTTATTGTTTTTGAAAAAGGGTTATAGATTTGCTTTTTAGCATTAGAGAATGCTTTTTGTTTTTTGCGGATCTTCACGGGGATTTTTTTTCTTAAATTTTATTTGATGATTTTCATGTGCTTATTTGTTTTGATTATTGTTTGGTTAAATAAAAAATAAATTTCAAAAATTTAGCTGTTAAACTTATTCAAAACTATGACTCAAGTTGCGAGTTTGTTGGGTGAACCCAAGTAGATACAAAACATCGTCAACTCACTATATAAAAAGAAAGCGTTAAAACTAAATTTTCTTTAACTTTTTTTATATCAATCTATTTTTTTAATCTGATTTTTTTTTTAATTTCATCATTTAATATTAGGTTAACTAGGGATTAGACTTAATTATTTTTTAAAATTTTATTTCTATGAGATTATCCTTGTCTTATGACCTGAATCACTGATTTGGCAGGTGAACTCAAGTTGACTTGATTTTTTATACCTTTTTAATTGATTTTTTTAATTTTATCTTTCAACACTGGATAGAATGAGAATTGGGCTTCATTATTTATTTTAACTTTCTTTTTATGAGGTTATCTCGATCTCATGATCCAAGTCACGAATTTGACAGGTTGACTTGGGTGATTTTTTGTTCTCTTTATTAATTTTTTTTAATTTTATCATTCAATATTGGGTTGATTGAGAACTTACCATTCTTAATACTCCTCATTGATTCTTGAATAGCGACCAAACATAGCGATATCTCACTACATCAACTAATTTCCATGGACAAGCTCATACTAACCAGTCAATTAATTTAGGATCTAATTTAGGATTTTTCTTAAGATGTGTCGTAAACAAATTGGAAGGCTCGAAATAAGTTTTGAGGAAATCCTTATCTATGTTTGCAATGGTAAGATTCAGATTCGATCCATCATTTCCTATTTCTTTCCCCTAATGAAACATATTTGCAATTATAAATAAATATTACTACAAGTTTCAATTTTTATGAACAAATCTTATAATCCTTTATCGTATAACAAGTTATTGATTCTTGAATAATGAATAAGGGCCGCATAAATTAAGGAAGTGTGGACAATGAATTCACCCCTCACAAAACACTATTCACTAGAATTGTCATATATGTGCGGCGTCGTGATGATCATCCTCTCGGGTTGGGATATCTTTGTTAATGGGGAAAAGAACAAGGAATTATTGTTTCTTATTAGTAAAAAATGGATGGAGTCGCCACATAATATTTTGGTCACTAAGAACCTTAATTGGTCTCAGAGTTTGGATAAGAGAACTGGTTGTGTATAAAGATGTATCACACCTAGTACATCTTACCTAAGGTAAGTTGTATTATTTGTTTATATGATATAAACTAAGACATTGTTGTGTTTTCTAATTGTTGACATGTCTAATGTTTAAGAAAAGTCTTCTTCGATAAGGCGATCCTTATCTTATCAAGTTAAAGTTTAGCTATTCTAAAGTTAAAAGCATTTTTATATTTTTTTTTATTTTAATATCAAAAATACAACTTACGTATAAGTTTGTAATCCTTGATATTAGGATAAACAAAATAAATGTTTTGGTAATTTTAAAAAGTAAACCATGTTCTCGTGGCTTTAATAAACTAGTTATTAAATCAAAAAATGCATGTAAAAAAAAAGACTATTTTTGTGGTTTTTTTAATATGCTAAAATATTCAAATATAATTTATTTTTGAGACTTGGCCCTATGCAAGTTAAAATTAAAATTTTATTTTTGAAAGAAAGATTTTTTATGTTGTTGTTTTTATGGAAGGGAACCGATTCATTTAATACTGAAAAAACACATCGCGTGTAGGTCAGAATTCAAAATATTAAATATGTGAGGGTAGAAAAAAAGTAGGGAATTCAAAATTAATTGCAAAATGATATTTTAAAAATTAAGTATTTATTAAAAATTGTACGAAAACCGTGTTTGGAAATGCACAAATAAAATGTTTTTATCAATACTATTTTAACCACGATATCAATTCAAAAAAAATTATTGTTCATCAAATCCAAACTAAACAATGCCAAATATCCACACAAATTTTATTAATTTCACCTACTTTGTTCAAATTTCATGGTAATCCAAATAAATCAAAATAAATTCAAACATAACTTAAGCACCAACTTAATGTCAAAAAAAAAAGCAATCTCAATCTATAAAATAATCTCACAATTCAACATAAATAACCGCATCATTTCAAAATAAAAAACACACATCAAACAAAATTAATCGCTTCCAGATAGTCCAAAAATATACACAACAATAAACAATTTGTCCCAAATTTCACAATGTTATAGCAATTTGTCCAAAAATGCTTTGAGTTTATATATCGACCTCCTGAGATGTTTGAGATGTCCAAAGTATACTGAAATAGACACTGGAAGATCGTTGGAACAATAGCAGCATACATACCACACATCCCCGCCACTGCCGGTGCGTGGATTCACACATTGTCGTTACTGGATAAGCATTGGTTGGTGGATTAGGTGCTCCTTTGTCTCCTCTTTTCTCCTACACTAGGAATGCTCCTTCATTCACTTCGAGCGAAGAGATCTGATATTCCAAAGCTTCGGTCCTTTTCTCTTTTCTTTCTCTTCGTGTGATTGTTCCCCCTTTTTAGTTCTCCCTCGCCATGATTATTTTAGACATTGTCCTTTATTGTTGTTGTATTGTCGATGAAGGGTGGCTGTCTTCGAGAGATAAGAGAAAGTATGGATCGAAACTGGCCTTGTCACTGTTGATGGTGGCTACGGGACAATAGAGATGAAAAGAGAGGGAGATCATGAGGGGGCTTTTTTAGCGCTGGATGACTTAATGGATGAAATGGTTTTACCACTAGAGGAGCTCCTGACGCAGTATTGTTGAGAATAAGAGATTGTTGTCTTAGATTGTCCTGGTAAAGAAGAAACTGAGGTTTCTGGTGGCAAAAGAAAGATTTATGTATGATGGACATAATGACATTGGATATGAGGGAAAACCTATGAGGGTTGGTTAAGGGATGGTGGCTATTCAAGTGTTGGTGTAGGACTCAATACTATTGTTGGACTAAGAGCTGGAAAGAGAGTTATGGATGACTTAGGCTATCGGTAGCTAAAGTAATGTTTCTGCTATAGAGGGTGTTTGGTCGAGAAAGAGATCGCTGGTTAGAAGGGCTAATTTCAACTAATAAATTGGTAAAAAAAAGGTTGTTAATTTCAGTGAAAGGTGATTTTTTTTATTGAAAAGAAGGAGAGAATGGTCATTGTTGTTTAGAGATGAAAAAGAGGAAGACTGTAGCTATCCTCACAGTGCTAATAGAGGTTGGTGCGGAAAAGATTTGATGTTATTTGTTTTTCTTTAGTGAGAGAATAGATGACCAATGAGAAGCTTGGTCTATGATGTTTTTATATGGGTTTTTACTTGGAAAAATGGTTGAGGGCTAGGTCTGGGTTAAGACACGTTGGGGAGGATGATGAGAGAAAAGGCTATGTGGGTTACGAGTTTTGTTATTGTTGTTAGGAAGTTGGTGGAGATAAACCATCCTCAAGAGGCTGTTTCTATGGTTTTTTCTTGTTTTTAAAATGGATATGTGTTGTCGAGTTTGAGATAGAAAGAAAAGTGTGGGAAAAATAGTTTTTGGCTTTTTTTTTGCTCCCTAAAACCTTTTTTTTTTTCTATGGTACAACCACCTATATATAGGCAAAACAAACTTGTCTTTTTCCTTTTAATTTCTTGGTCCCCAAGCATCTAGAAAAACTTTGGTCTCTCAGTTTTTTTGGCACTTTTGGTCTCTTTATCCAAATATTTTTTGTTTTTTATTTCACTTGTAATGCTCCTGCCCTATGACTTAGGTCATGCGACTGAAATAATCTCATTGAAATTAAAACAAAACAAGTTATGAAGTCCAATCCCTAATAGGTCAAATATTAAAGGATAAAATTGAAAAAAATAAATAAAAAAAGGACGTTAAAAAACCTAAGTCATCACAAGTTAACCAACCAAACCCATAACCCAGGTCATGAAACCAGAATAACCTTATAAAAAGCAAATCAAAACAAATTATGAAGCTCAATCCCTAATAAACTCAATATTTAACGATGAAAATTGAAAAGAAAACTATTAGAAAAACCAGAATAACTTGTTTATTGGAACAATGTTATAGTTTTTTTTTCAATTTCATCCTTTAATATTTGTTTCAATGAGAATTAAGCTTCATTATTTGTTTCAATTTAGTTTTAAAGAAGTTATCTCAGTCTCATAACCCGGGTCTTAAGTTTGGCGAATTATTCTGGGTTGACTCGAGTTATTTTTTGTGTCATTTTTTAATTGATTTATTTTTCAATTTCATTCTTTAACATTAAGTTAACTAAGAATTGAGCTTTATAATTTATTTCAATTTGATTTCTATGAGTTATTCTAGTCTCATGACACTGGTTGTGGTTTTAGTGGGTTGACTTGGGTTTTTTAGGATTCTTTTTTTATTAATTTTTTTTTTAATTTCATCCTTCAATATTTAATTAACTAGGAATTAGGCTTCATAACTTGTTTCAATTTACTTTCAATAAGGTTATTCTAATCTTATGACCTGGATCACAGGTTTGATTGGTTAATCTAGGTTAACTCAGGTTTTTAGGGTCTTTTTTTACAAAAAAATTATATCCTTCATCATTGAGTTCATTGGAAATTCGGCTTTATAACTTGTTTCAATTTACTTTCAGTAAGGTTATCATAGTCTCATAACCTGATTCATGGGTTTGGCGAATTAATTTGGGTTGACTCGAGTCATTTTTAATGTCATTTTTTAATTAATTTGTTTTTTAATTTTATCCTTCAATACTGGATGGCTAAGAATTAGACTTCATAATTTATTTTAATTTGCTTTCTATGAGTTATCCTAATTTCATGACTTACATCGCGGGTTTAACAAGTTAACTTAGGTTGATTCAGGTTATTTTTTTGTTATTTTTTTAATTTTATTTCAATTATATCCTTCAACATTGAGTTGATTGAGAATTGTTTTTATAATTTATTTCAACTTATGTTTTATGGGGTTTTCATTGTCTCATAACCTGAGTCATGAATTTGACAGGTTAACTCAGGTTGACACAAATCGATTCAATATATTTCCATCTTAATATTTAAACAAAAAATATCTTGAATATTTTTAGTCAAACTATATTTTCAATTGTTGTTTTTAGATTTGCTAAGTCAACTAGATCACATCAAATCAACCACCACGTAGTTTAAATTTTTTTTTTTACTAGAAAACACATTAGAAAAATAAACATTTTTTAAATTAAAAAAAATAATCTGAACCTTAGCATAACGTTGAACAATAATCTAGTTATTATATGTATGTTTAGGATCAGTTCCAAAAAAAAAAAAAAAAACAATAGGAGAAAACGGACTGAGCTAATCACTGCGAGCATCAAATAATTAAGAATTTGGCATTTCGATTTTGCATAATGCATTTGATACTTTTGCCAGCTGCCACACGAGGAGAACATTGAGGCCCCAGCACTGCGTTCCCATTTAATGTGCTGTCTATAATTAACAATAGCTTCATACAGAGATTAATTAAGCCATTGATCCGGTTGTTAAAGACATCAAATTCGATCTCAAAAAGTTGGATTCATATTCTTCGCTGCAAGTTTTTAAAAAGATCACAAGAAAGGTCCATGGAGGCTGCCATTCTTTAACCCTCAGGACCAGTCATGTGCAACATATATATATATATATATATATATATATATATATATACTGCATGGTTGTTGTTGACTTTTTATGGATGGTCAATCCAATCAAGCAAATATGATATTACAAAATAGGATCACAATCAGTAATAATTTTAGTACCAAAATGGTTTCGTATGACGCATGGCATGCATGGAATAAATTTAATTTTGGAGGTAATCAGAGGGCTTTGCGTAAGCAACTCATAAGCTGGAGTCACCTTTTTCTTCAAAGCATATATGAATAATGTTCATTGTTTAGGTGTTACTGGATTATTTGTTGGGGATCAGGTCAAATTTTTCTTGAATATATAAATAATATTTAGATATTGCTGATTTTTTTTAGTGGGAAAAAAATTTAAACCATGTGAGGGTTGATTTAATGTGATCTGATTGACTTTACATGTCCAAAAACAACTCGAATGACCTGTAAAAATAGAGATTGATTTTAAAAAAATTCAAGATGAAATCTTTTTTTTATTATTAAGATAACAAATGGATTAACTTGGATCAACCTGGATTAACATATTAATTTCGTGACCTGAGTTATGAGATTATGATTATCAAAACAAATTATAAAGCCTAATTTTCAATCAACCTAATGTTAAAGGATGAAATTGAAAAAAAAATCAATTAAAAAAGGACCAAAAAAACAACTCAAGTTAACTTGTCAAACTCGTGACTCGGGTTATAAGATTGAGATAACCCTATAGAAAGAAAATTGAAACAAATTATGAAGTTCAATTCTCAATTAATTTAATGTTGAAGGATGAGACTAGAAAATAACATAAAAACGACCTAACTCAATCCGTGTAACCCATTACCCAGGTCATGAGACCAAGATAACCTCATAAAAAGAAAATAAAAAAATGATATGGTTTAACTCAAATTAACTTTTCAAATCTGCGACTTTGATCATGAGACTAAGATAACCTCATAAAGAGCAAATAAAAACAAATTATGAAATCCAGTTACTAATTGATCTTGTCGAATCCAATGTTAAACGATAAAATTTGTAAAAACATTAATTAGAAAAATGACACAAAAATAAATGAAATCAATATGAATTAACTTAAGTATTATTATCGGGTCATGAGGTTTAGACAAAGTTAATATGGGTTAACCCGTTAAATGATGAAATTTGTGATAAAAGTTAAATAAGAAAAAATATCTAGTTAATTAAGTTAATCTATTAAATTTATAATTCATGTTATAAAAATGAGATAACTCAATAAAAATACTGATAGAAAAAAATTAAAAAAAAATGCAGGGAATTACTATTCATTGCTAGAATACTTTCCCTTTAACACCATTCCTTTGTCATTAAGCCATCCTCGGTAATAAATGATCAACGTGCATGTTCATCCT
>Ga0325414_1005808_pt1 | contig 13060 bp, 13 predicted proteins | sample PopdelMetagenome_8_FD_206183 | JGI IMG/M metagenome (GOLD analysis project Ga0325414, IMG submission 206183) | Populus deltoides microbial communities from Bellville, Georgia, United States - Leaf-PdKOR-R3 | ecosystem: Host-associated > Plants > Phyllosphere > Phylloplane/Leaf | place: USA...
AATTCTGTGCAATTTCTTTCAATAATTACCAAGTTAACGATGGAATTTGTGACGTAGATCGGTAATTACCGACACAATATAAAAGTTTCTCATCAGCGTGGCAAGTTGAATAAGTTATAATCATTTACGAATTTCACATATAATGTGTAAAAAAATATAATTTTCAAATGAATATAATTTTAATATAACAAGATTGATGAATTTAGAGAAATATATATTGTTTGAAATGAAGAGTCATGACTTTCATGTATTTATGGAAACACTTTATTCCAATTGCTTATAGATATTTATTGCAAAAAAAAAAAAACATATGGAATGTACTCACAAAAATTAGTTGTTTTTTTAGAGATATTTGCTAGAATAAGTTGTATACCCATCATATGAAGCAGCTTGATATAAACATCATTGAGACAATATACAAGCTTGAGATGATCTTCTCTTCTTTATATTTTTTAACTTAAAAGAGCCCCTATTTATATATTTAACATATGAGGTAAAAAATTAGAGGTCTTGTGTAATACAAATGAATATTTCTACTCGAGAGGATAAGGATTACAAGCATTTTAAGCAATTGTCTATTATCCTTTTATAAATATTCTATTATTTAAACTCTATTTACTTCCTTGAAACCACTTTGATACGTATAACATATATTATTGAAGAAATTAATATTTATTTTGTATTATTTTGATTCTTATTTAAAAACAAGAATCAACCATGTTTTCAAGATATGATAATGATAGTGAATTGTGTTTGAGGAAGAATCTTTCCATATTTTACCATTCTGGGTAACCACTATCCAAGAATGAAACAAGGAAAAGATATTTGATTAGAAAAGCAAATACTTATGTGTTTTTCAACCCCGATGAATTAAAACTTTTTATTTGATAAATCAATTTTATAATTATATAATTTTAAATTATTTTCTCTTGTACTGAATCCATTAACTTTTTTAATGACAGTCATCAATTATTATTATCCAATCGGTGGATGCCGGTATACGTGTTGAAATAATGAAGCAGCTTTCTTAACTTGCAGATGTAATGGAGCGATCGAGTTTTCTTTGAACCTTTTTGGTTTTTCGTTCACTCGACTATATACACGGATGTAGTCTTTCCTATCAATTCTAGTCACGGAAAAGATCAATTTTGATGACACCATTTGCATTAGAATATGCATACATAAAGGTAATATAAGTTAACTCAACTATCATTATTCTTAAATTCAGCATCTGGTAGCTCACAAGAACTTCTATTTGTAGCCAGGCAAATCTAATTCTACTCTCTTTTAGAAAGAACAGCCTATCCATTGGTTTCAGTGTGCAGGTATTTGATTCAGGTGTAGCATGTTGTCATGCATTTGGAATCGCCAAATAAATTTCATCACATGCACGAGAGAACGAAATGCCAAGATTTAACTGGGATAAAACTTGCAAGTAGCTAAATCTTCCTGCAAATGACATAAAATTATATCCTCGTAGTTCAACTCTCAGATGTTGATGGTTCAGGAGGTCCTCTAGCAATTGGTATCCCACCACCAAAATTAGTTTTGAGCTTTGCATAATCCACATAGATGACTCGTCCATTCAGTGCCTGCAATACATTTTACTTGTTATTCCTGAGATTTTGAGTTCAATACAAAATGCAGAGAGGAATCCAAATTTACCTTCCCATTCATCTCATCCAGAGCTTTCTGAGCTTCATCTTCAGATGCATAAGTTACAAAACCAAAACCTTTTGATCTGTCCAAGGCTCGGTCCATCACAATTTTAGCTGGAAAAGGAAAAAGAATGTGAACTAGGACTGATCAAATAATCCATGCTTAGAGATTTTATTGCAGTGAACGTCAAAATACCTTCAACAACCTGACCATATTGAGAGAATGCTTCTGATAATCCATTCTCTGTGGTGTAAATTGACAAGCCTGCAACATAGCACATCGCAAGGAAGAAAAGAAAAATTCAATTAGTTTTGGAGAATTACAGCCATGCTAGATATCCATGGCCAACTAAGTTGCATATAGATATTTGCAGTTCATAAGTAAAATGACAGTTTTTGGCATGTTAAACTTGTGAAGAGATGATATTATAAACAACAAATACCATCCAAAACTCCGTCAGTCTTGGGCAGTTTCTTATTTAGTTTACCACAGAATACACATCCAAAACCAAACCCAAAGCCAGCCAACCCATCTTAGATTGGTCTGGTTGAATTTGTTTACCGGTTACACCCAAACAACTCGCATTCTAGACATTCTTAATTTACACTAGCCTTTTATAACAACCTACTTTCCCACTATATCAAAAAACATCTTACAATATACTTAAGTTTCGGCAGAGCTAGTCTGCTATATATATACCTGCTTAGACTATGGGAAGAACTTAACTATCCCAGTCACGAAACTTCTTTAGTACTACATTCAACATTATGTTGCCATAGCAGCACATAAGAAGAAGTGTTTTTAATAAGAAAAGTTGCAAGTTTCCCTACCATCAACTCTGATAGCTTATTGTTGAAAGACTGCTTACTTCCCCCACCACACAAAAACCATGAATCTGATTGTGCTATTACTTCAATTAAAACGATCGGGGAAATTGTTAAAAGTGTTTCTTGGCTGAAACAAAGCAATGAAGTGTCAGGATTGAAGCAGCCAAAAGATGAGCAAATTGTAAGATTTTTGTGGCGGGGATGGATGACAAGTTGAAAACCCAACAAGAAGTTTTTTTTTAAAGGAAGAAAAATAGAACATAGAAATAAGCAGCTAAAATAATCCATCAAATTAAAAATTACGAAACATAGCCTTGAACACACTCCTAAGTCAAGTAGTTTTTTGGTTCAGACACTTTTACGAAACTGATGGATCAGACAAAAAAATTCTTTAGAATCACTCTACTTATTCAATTTGATGTTTTCTTACATAGAAAGAAACGATAAATATCAAGTGTAAAAGTGTTATCGTCGTGTAGTAGAAGAGAAGAGAGTAGAGCAGAGTACCTCCAACAAAGAGTTTAGTGGTTATGCCTCGCTGCCAAATGAAAAGGGCAGTTGGAGCAGCAACAAGTTTAGCACGAATACTTGAAAGCATAAATCTTTTCTCTCCTGCGATTCTTCTAAGTGCGGCAGCCATTTACCAAATCCCTGCTTGTGTTTGTTTTTGATATTTTGGGGAGGAGAGGACGACTCCAGGTTGAGGCTGTTTCTGCGAGGAGGGTTCTGTTTATATAGTATGCCCTTCTGGGCCGGGAGGACTTGCTAGTTACGAGCATGTTTTTGACAGCCCAGGTGGGTGTTTGTTTGTGTTGGACTTGGATCCTCTAGTCCACAGCCCTATTCCAATATCCATTCCTCGCCGCTAAGTCTCGTGTTATGTCACCACTCACCAGTTCGTTTGTTATTAGGGTGTAAATATTTTTTTATTTAAAAATATATTAAAATAATTTTTTTAATTTTAATATTAGCATATCAAGATAATTAAAAAAACACTAAAAAAACATCAATTTAATGTTTTTTTCAAAGTAAATATACTTTTAAAAAGCATCTAGAAATAAAAACTACCATATTCTCAAATGGATTTGTGTCTATTAATTATTAATTAATTAATATTAAAAGAAACTAAAAGTTTTAACTATAGCTCAATGTACAAAATAATGTGGAATTGGATTTGATGATTTCTTTCGGATATTAAATTTTTTTTTGATGTCGGGGAAAAACCTAGAGTATTAAATAAAGTTTTATTTTATTTATTTTCAACCCAAACTAAATGTTCAACCCCATGTTTTGTAACTAAACTTTTTTTCTTTCAACATGATCCTTTCACATATTGTTGAATGCGGAATTGAACTTGATGATCATTTTTTTTTTTATTGATTTTAGGTTATTATAATACCGTGAAAATTTTTTAAAGCTTAGTTAATACTTAATTTAACAAAATAAAATGTAATTTTATTAATTTAAAACAACTAAATATTTAGAGACTAGATTTGAAATTGAAATGAATATTCATTCCCATCCCCAGTAGAGAATTGATTGAAAAAGGAACAGTGTCAGCTTGTAAAAGATATCGTTGTAATACGGTGACGCTTGCAGCTTCCTCAAGATGTAAGAGTTGCCTTGCTTAGGGTCATTAAAATTGTCTCGAGAAGGGCTTCCTCCCTCTTGAGAAGGTGCATGACAACAATGAGGATCTGATGTGGTTGTAGCAACCTATTTTTCTTCTCTCTCTCATCTCCTTGATTTTCAGACCTCACTCTTTCCAAATTATATTTACAGGACCATAAAAATAAAGACACCATTCTCTACTCGCAGGGATCAAACAACAATCTTCAAATAATTAGAAAGAAAAAACGAGATCGTGGAAGTCGAAAACTTCATTTCTCACAGCTTGTCCTTACTGGCTTACTACTACACATCAAGACATAACCAGTACAGTCCTACTAGAGAACCTAAAGAAACTGACATCACAAGCTCTTTGCTCAACCTCTGAGGCGTTTTCTATTCCTACTGTTACAACATTACATTGAACGAGAGAACCCATTCCTTTGGACCAACCCAGAGCTATACCCCCATTATTTCCAAGGACCAAGAGCTGTACAGAGAACTCATGTTACAACCATTCTGTATTTGCCACATCTGTCAAAGGGAAGGTCATTGTGTATCTTCAATACCTCATGGATGGTGCACCTTCAGCAGTGCTTGATGAAACATGTCAATGAATTGATCATCCTAGCATAAGAACAAATCAACAAACAATAATTAGACAGATGCTCACTTCTCTCTTTTCTTACTTTCTTTTTTTTTCAAAAGGAAAAGGAGAAATCAATAATTCAAAAATCGCTTAGTATCCAAGCAAAGTAGTGGCTTTTAAAATTTAAACAAGAGAGAATAGGTGGTTCTTTTACCCTGCACAGATATTAAAAGTACAATCTTACATTAAATAAGCAAGCGAATGACATAAAGGGGAGATGTAAGGATAAGAAAAGGATTAAGCACCTGAATAAGCATCAGAAGTGCATCACGGACTTTGTCCCTGCTAATAAGAGGTGCAGTGGCAGTTGAACTAGGAGTAAGAGATGGTGGTGGTGTGGGAGGTGGGAAGGGTTGAAGCATTGGAGTGCCATATGGTCGTTGCAGATTTAGGGGAGGCTGAAGTGCAGGAGCACTAGTAAGTGGCGAGGAGATAGGGGGTGGCAGCAATACAGATGAGGAAGAAAGGGGTGCAAAAAATGAGGGCTTCACAAGATTAGTGACATGACTGCCACTGCTGATTGGATCAGGAGTGCCATGGATGGTTTTTGAGGTGGGTAAAGATGAAAGAGGAAGAGAAGGTATTTGTGGAACTAGTGGAGAGGGCATAACAACACTAGGTGGATGGGAGGTTAATGGAATGGTGGGAGAAGGCTGATATGGCTGTCTTGAATTTGCTACACTAGAAGCAGTACTTCCAATATTCATGGCTGTCTGCAAGAATAGTATTCAAAACTACTTAGGCATGTTAAAAAAAAAAAACATTACGGTTAAAGTACAGAAAATATAGCGAAATCAGACGAGAAAAGCATAGAAAGCAAGCAATAATGGGATTGGTGGTTAAATTAGTGCTGGATAATAATTATTACTATTATGCTGATAGCACTAGAAACTCAATCAACAAAAGGGGATCACAAATTAGGCATTTGACAATAATGCAAGTGTATATTCAGGCATGGGATTGATAGTTGTCAGTAGAAAACATGCAAGTTTGAAATGAAGCAACCATGTAAAGTATCAAACTGACAAATGGAATCCTAAATGGCACCATAGCAGAATTTACAAATATATTAATTGGCAAACAAAGTATAAAATCTAAAGAGCAGTTCTCCACATAGTGTGTACGTGAAAAATAACTCTTGAGAACAAGCAAAGAAGTAAGGCACTTACACTAAAGAAGTTCTCAAACGAAGAATCTTCAGTGCTATCGTTGGCAGCAGAGGCAGTTGATGATGGTTCCAAGGGACCTTCAAAGACTGACATATTTGGGACTGCTTCAAGCTCCTCATATTCACTAAGTGATATACAGTTTGTGCAAACAATAAGTTAGATGGCAAGCTAAACAGTCCATTTTCTCAATCAGCATAAATAAACAACAAATTGATGATTCAACATCAGCAATCACAGTTACATGTTTATATTGAGTTTTTAAAATTCCAGAGCAACATCCAAATGCACCATCAATTTCGAAGTCATGAAAGCTTGAGGACAAAACAAACTGATAATATTTGAGGGAAGCGATCATGGAGATGCAGTCTCATTTATGTTCATAGAAGAACAATTTCATCACATCCTAATTTTACCAACATAAAATGTTTCTTAATTATTTAAAAATCACTTAAACAATCCACGTTGATTCTTTTCATAATCAACTATGTTAAGATTCCCATATCCAATCCCAACCAATTCTTGGTTGAGCTGAATTAAAGGCTATATTCACATAGAAATATTCTAACAGCAGTAAACATATCATGTGTTAAATTTAAACACCATTCAAATCAACTATACAAGATATCCAATAACTAATTGCAGATGACTCAATTATTCGAGAACAAAATACCTTTTGCCTGAAGCTACTTTTGGCTTTGCAGGAACCTTTGAGTAAGCATTAAGGATCCTGTAAACAACAATAAAAATCTAATTAATAAATCCACCCAGCTACTAATAATGCAAACAGCACCTAATCATTCACTCAAAACCCAAGCTCTAAAATCTATTAGGGAATTTAGAATATTTAAGTAAACATCAAACAAAATCTAACTAAATAAGTTGTCAAAGTAGAATTAAATTGTATGTACCTAGTAAAGAGGTTGGCAACATCCTCACATTCACGCCGATTGTAAAACCAAATACCATTAACTTCTTGAGATTGATTCCGATACAACAAATACGGAGCTTGAACTTCATACTCAAAATCCCCCAATAAATTCTCCACTAAGTTTTCTGCTCACAAAATAAATAAATTCAAAAACCCACCCAATTGATAACATACAAAAAAAGAAGAAAAAATAGAAACCTGTGTTTCGCCGGTTCATTACAATAAACTGAAACCGCGGTTGAGTATTCCTATAGAACAAAAAGAAAATCAATATAATAATAATTACAAAACACAAAAGAGATAATTAATTCAGATTACCTCTTGACTACAAAGAGAGATCCTTCAACATCCTTGCGGCTCTGAAATCAGAAACAATGAAATTAAGAAATCAAGAATGATAAAAATCAAACATCAGATTCGAATATAATTGAAAAAAAAGAAGTAAACAAGCACGCACGTACCCATTGATTGGTTTCGATATTGAAAGCGTAAAAAGTGACATGCGCAGCTGTGATTAAAATCTCTTCGATGAAAGGATCCATTCGCTGGAGTACAGTGAGATTGAGCACCTTAGTGCTCTGTTGATCCAGATTTGGCATCAATTTCCCTGTCTGTGACATTTCCTTCCAACCCTAACTCAAACGATCAGATTTTCCTTTCGATTTTCCCGGGAGAAGTTGTTCTAGTTTTCAGTAGTAAAAGAGAGCAAGAGCGAGAAGGAAGAGTGGAGACGCGTGTGGGGCTGGGCCGTGACTTATGAATTTTGACAGTGAAGAGACAATACACTCCACTCGACTCCACTCTATGTTTACTTTACTATTAATTATTATTATTATTAATTAAAAAAAAAAACTAAAAGGGCAGTGAAATTGCTAGAGCGTTAAACACTATTCTTCCCGACAAATAATTATGGATTATAACAGTGTATTTTTTAATTTTTAATTTGATTTTCAAATTTTTATTTTATATAATTCAGTGGATCTAAATTAAAATCTAATTGCATTTTAAAAAAATTTAAATTAAAAAAATAGAAGACCGAAATAAAAAAAAAAAGCATAAAAGGTGATTACTTTAAAATTTGTTTGAAAACTTTGTATTTTTTATCTATTACATACTTGGTTTCTTTAATTTTTGTGCTAAACCTCACTTTTTTATTTTTTTGATAGAAGAAAAGAAAAATACTCATCAGATTCCAGTGCAGAGAGCAAAATTATCTTTAGTGATGATTTTAACTACAAAAACAATTAATTTTTGTGTTAAATAATTTTATAGGATGACATGAGTTCAAATTAATTTTTTTTTTTAACTTTAAAAGTGCTTAAAAAACATATTTGAACTTGAAAAGATTTTTTATTTTAGGTTGATTTTGGGTTTTGAGGTGGGTGTTTTGCATTTTCTGGAGACCATGGATTGATTTAACAAGGTCATTAAGGTGTTTTCTAGGTGATTTTGGTCAAAAACAGGTTGAAAATGAATTTTTAGATGAAAAAACAAGAATCTTATTTTTCCTACTACCACAATAGTCGAAATTTGAGGAATTCCAGACAATAAGCAATCTATTTTTTTTAAAAAAAAATTATTATCAACCCTTTTAACTTATAAAAAATTAAAGGCCCCCACGTAAGCCCTTTCTTAATGGGCGCTTGGCCTAACTTACTAAGCCCCGCGACACCTGGTCTCATTTTTTTTTCTTTTTAATTTTGGTATTTATAATTAATACCTTTTTTATATGTTTTTTTAATAATTTTTAAGTTTATATTTTAATCAATACCCTTTCTATGTATTTTTTTGTTTATTTAGTCTTTATTAAATATCGATCTTTTTTAATTATATTTGATGTGTTTAATTTTTGAAGAGGTTAGTATAACTCATCTGTAATTTTTTTTATATATTTTATATAGATTAAATTTATTTTAAAAAATAACAAATATTTATTTTTTATAATATTTTTAATATTTGCAACCTTGTATAATATTTTTTCTTTTTATTTTATTAAATTAATTTTATATGTGTGCTGATTTCTATTACAAAATGGTTTAAATAAACAAATTTATTAAACACAACCAGGTAAATAACTTGTGTTGTGATATTAAATATCTTGATCTACATTTATCTCTTAATTTCTCTAATTTCATTTTTATTTATCATTAATAACTTTTTTTCATTTATTTATACAATGATTCTTGATTTATTTAATTAGATGCATACATACATTTTTTATTTACATTTAAGAATTTTTTATATAAAGAATTAGGTTAAAAAATTCTATATGTTCATCAATTTGTTTTATCATGTATTGATATTTTCAATTTGATTCTTATATTTTTATTTTCAATTTTTTTTCCTTCACCCTTTTATAAAAATTTTATTGTTTTTAATTTCACCCTTCAATCCAAGTTTATAGTGTATTGTTTTTTTTTCATTTTTGTCCTTATTCTTTTCATTTCTTTCCTTTTGTTAATGTTTATTTTTTTCAATTTAAAATTGAAAATTTATTGTTGTCCTTTAATTTATTTTTTATTTCGTTTTTAACCTCATTCTTTTAATTGTTATTTTTTATTTTGTATTTTTATGTGTGTTATATTTTTCGATTTCATCATTCAACGTTTCATTTCTTAGGGATTGAGCTTAATGATTTTTTCATGTATGGTGCTTCAGGTCTGATGACCAGAGTCACATGTTTAAAAAGTTAACAGGGGTTGACATCTTTTTTTTTAATCTTATTTTCTTTTCCGATATCATTGTTTGATATTTTCTTTTCTAATTTTGGTAATTTAATTTTTATGCTCCATCATTCCCCCTCAAATCTTTTTAAAAATCATGTTTGAAAGATATGACCAATAAAATAGGAAAAAAATACTTACTATTTTATGCAGTTGATGTTACCTTTTTATGGCTTTTGTTAACATGCATACAAAAGAGATGAGTGTTCAATAAATTTATTTATTTCGCTTAAATTAGAGAACTTAGTTATTTAGAAAGCGAAGAATATTTTATGCGTAAGCAATGTTAAAGCATTTTGCAAGGAGATGTCGTATGGATGAGGATTTTTATTGGAGACATGAAGATTTTAATGGAGACATAAAGATCTCGTTGTGGATATTTTATTAGAGGCATAAAGATCTCGTTGTGAAGATTCTATTGGAGACATTGAGACTCGTTTAGAGACATAGAGAAATTGTTTGGAGACACAAAGATTTCAATAGACATGGTGAAACACTATTATTTTTATTAAAAAATTTAGAAGATTTTCTCATGCAAGTGGAGATGTAATTTTTAAAAATTATCTTATCTCAGGTAATGCATCTTAAAGTTCTTTTCTTATTTATTCGGGTTGCACTTCTTTCCTTACACACTATTGGATGTGACCTTTGATGATCAATCTTTCCATCTTATATTTTAGAGCATAACATTCCTTAATATCATGACCATGGTAAAATGGTAAAAAATTGTTATGGTATCTTGTATTCGTGCCACTCTTTATTGATGATAAGTGTTGCACAAATTCCTTTTTCTTAATGACAACCAATACCTCACCTCGTGTGACGGCTATAGGAGTAGTCATGAGCTCATGGAATATTAGATAACTATGAATGGATTATTTGATGCTTTTTTGGATGTCTTGGTAGAAGATTGATGGTGTTAGGAAAATTATACTATTTATGGATGAAAACAAAGGTGTTCTTGTTTGATCATGCTTATCTTATCTACTCATATGTGGTTTTCCATCACCTGTTTCACATTGAGAAGAGTTTGGCCAGGGAGAGTATATAGTCTTTCATATAAAGAGCAGTTATAGACACCACTAATTAAGGCTTTAGTGGCAATGAGTTTGATTAAATTCTTTACACTTACCATTTTCTTGTTAAATCTTTGGAGATATGCTCTGATATTCTTATTTTCTCATTGAGTGATGAAAAAAAAAGCTTAATATTGCTCTTTTTAGTTGGTATGTTAGTGTTGAAACAAAAGATCAGTTCAACGCAAAGATCATGAAGGATGAGGATGGAACTAAGCTCAAGGCTTTAATATCATACCTGAGTATATTCATAAAATGTTATTATAAGGATTTTGTATATAGCATCAATCTTTTGTATAACAAGCTCTAAAATATTTTTTATGTTTTATATGTGCTCTCTTAAGTCTGTAAGGTCATCATAGTTGTCTATGTTGACCTTTATAGAGATGCAATATTTAGAGGGATGAGTATATAACACTTGATGACAAAGTGAAGAACCTCTCAATTGGTGAAGGTGATGTTCATTCTTAAAGGCTCATGTAGTTACTGATTTTATCTCGCGTCTTTGTCTTTTTTAACAGAGAGCTCATAAGCGAGACTCAAAAAGAGATTGATGGTTGAAGTCATTTCTATTGCTAGGACTTGTTGAGGAGTGCTCTTCATAGCATGAGTGACTCATTTGGATAGTTAGAGTATGAATGTTCTCATGCCAACTAACTTTCATGTCTTTCTACCCTATTCCTTTTGGGAACATGAGTTATCATTATAAATTCAATGATGCATGCAATGGAGCTACATGTTTTATTTCTTATTAAGAGAGTTGAAGAGTGAAATTATTGTTGTATAGTTAAAACAACATCGTTAAGCATTCTCACTTGATGGAAAAGTTGTTGGGGATTTGAAGGAGATGAAGTATTTGTTGTGGGGAGATCAATTAATCTTTCATGTCCTCGAGTTTCCAAGTAGTTGGCTATGGAAATAATTTTTTAATGAGGGGTATGAAAAAGGAATGAACCAACTTTTGTTCAAGTTTCTACAAACGACACCACTGATGAAGTTGTAAAAGATTTAGTATAGATTAGGTTTTTCATGACTACATTTTAAGCTAGAATATTATGCTTTTTAAGCTACAATATGATGGGCTTGAATTTATGCTTTTGTCATTGGTTTTGGTTGTTCTTGAAAGACAAGTTCTTTGTTGAAATAAGAGATTCTCTGATATTTAAGTTAGTAAGATGTAGGAGAGAAAAATGTAAAAAAGAGAGTAAAGAAAGTGAGAAAAAATGTATATGTGAGTGTTGTTACATGAACTTAAATTGCCTCTCCTTGCTTGAATTTTTATATGATGACGAAGGTATTTATAGACGATGATCAAGTTAGCTTACCTCGTGGAGCTGTGGAAAGTGTGTTGCAGACCCCTCGGTATGTTAGTGTGTTGCAGAAGATGGTTTCTATGATCTGAATTCAATGCTTCAATACTGTGTAACAAGAGATCTACGGTAAAAAAACTGCAATGTGGTATCTAAGTATCTAACAATGGTAAGCAGATATTAATCATTGTATTAACTAAAGATAATAAAAGATTGACGTACTGAAAAGTGGGAAGATCATCATAGCTAGCTTGGAATTGGAAGAACAGAGTGAAGAAGGGAAGGGTCTGATCACTAGTTCCCATTATGGCAGCGGCAGCTCGAGCTGCTATTACAGCACCTAGCCTCGAAACGAAGTCGAATATAGCAAGCCCCTTCTTGTATCCTCCATTTTCATGCGTGGAATCTCCTATTAGAGGTGCTGTTCCTTTAGCAACAGCACCTGTTTCAGCAGGAATAACAACTCTAGTTGACATTTTAGCTTAAAGGACAGAGAGAAGAAAGATTCCAATCACTTGTATATGGAGAACTAGAGGAGCTGGTTAAATCGAGTTTGTACTGAGGATTGCAATCTTAAACAGTTTTTTATTTATAGGAATAAGGGAGTTGTTGCTCACCATTTCCATTTTATTTAAAGCTTGCTCTTTTTTTTTTTAATCACTTTTGATTAAAAGCCGAGAAGAAAGTTGTGAGAAGCAGAGGAACATAAATTAGCTGGTCCCCAGCTCAAGGCAGCGGCAAGTTGACCAGATATCATCAACTATTCAATTAGCACTTAGAAACTTTTGAGTTGTGCTATGTACCCTGCGGCTATATGATATACAGCTGATGAGCTCTATGTGCCTGATACAATGGCTCTAGAATTTCCTTTGATGCATGGCTAATTCTCAATTTAAAGATACTTAACAAGAATTTGAAAGTAGGTTAACATTTTAATTCCGAGGGAGGAATATTTACTGGGATTATGATCATCTCACCTTTGTAACTAATGTTCAACAACTCCTCCTTTGTCTTAAGCAAGGCAATTACATTTTGATTAAAAGTTTGTATCTAAGACTAGTTGTTGTTGTTGAGGAAATGGAGGTTAGCTATATAGGATTTTGAGTTTATC
>Ga0325414_1005809_pt1 | contig 13057 bp, 3 predicted proteins | sample PopdelMetagenome_8_FD_206183 | JGI IMG/M metagenome (GOLD analysis project Ga0325414, IMG submission 206183) | Populus deltoides microbial communities from Bellville, Georgia, United States - Leaf-PdKOR-R3 | ecosystem: Host-associated > Plants > Phyllosphere > Phylloplane/Leaf | place: USA...
GCATGCTCTGTTGATTGACATAGTAACCATCATGAGGCGGCTCCATTAAGTTTAATTGTACCTGCACTCAGCACCAGGTTCAGGCTGTCAAAGTTGAAATTACAATTCTTTTTACACAACTGTATATAAACACTACAAACTGTGCTCACCAGTCCTTGCACATTCTGCTGGGTACCATAATATCCGCCAAGGTTAATACCTTCTGAGCTTAGATTTTCCTGCAGAGACAAAACCCAATTTCAATAACTCTATTGTCCAAGTCGATTGCACAATCCCACGACCTAGTCAACACCATCCTATTGAAATTCAATAATAATAAAACAGAAAGAATGAGTTCTCTTTACACAAAGCGGATCCATTTAACAAATTTTACAGCCATAATCTTGTTGCAATCCAATGCACACTATTACCACTATAACATTATGATTGCATGATTACTGGAAGTGAATAGAACAAAGGCCAAACCATTTGCTGCAAGCTATCTGGTGCTTCAACAAGCATGACGTCTGGATCTGATTGTACCTGAACCATAAACAGGCATTGATCATTTCTTTTCCTTTTCTTGTGCACATAATTAGACAATAATACTAGAACATAGGCAGTTCCACCTGGTTGGATTCTAATTCCAGAACTAACCTTTCTTTTCCTGACTGGGTTCTTCTTTTTACTTGATTTGGTAACAAGGCTTCCCTGGTTTTCTTCTTCTGCTTCACGATGAGTCAGAGTATAGGTACTAGATTCTGCTACACTGTTATTGCGGTTATTCACATTCACACAATTCTTCAGAGCTTCTACTAGTGTATGGAGAACAATATTGTAACTCTCTTCAGATAATGATCCTTCTTCGCTCATTTCAATGGCCAATTTGCATAAATCATTGTAGCGCTGCACCCTAGTTTGTGCCCGTTCTGTTCCTACAGCCATTGGTTGCCTACTCTTTGCGTCTTTTGTCCACCTCTTCAGAATATAATGAGGTGGTATGTTTGAAAGGCCACAAATTTGGAGAACAATCAATGCATGCCTACAAAGAAAACCTTTATATTCAAACGAATGGCAGAAACAGCACACCTCTGAATTTGTTTGGTTCCATGTGACCAAAAAATGTTCATCCTTTTCACAGTCTTGAACCCGAAACGTCACCAATGTTCCATCTTCACTTTCCTTTTTAGGATGGCAGCCAACTACACCTAAAACCTCAACTTGAAATTTCTTGAATATTGCATGAGTATAAACCATTGACATTTGTTTTTCCCAAGGAGAAGGAGATTTTAAGGCAGGCTGTTTGTGGGAAGTATCAAAATCTGCAACGGACTCATCCTCATACCTATTTTGTAGAATTGTTCCATATTGTTTCATGAACTCTTTCATGGTGATTTTCCTATGAATGTATTTATCAAAGAACGCACTCATACTTTCAGAACGCTGTGTAGCAGAAGTTCCGGCTAGAAAAGTATCCCCCATGTAGGTAGGCACCCACTTTTTACGATCTTCATACAATGACTGAATCCATTCATCATCTTGAAGTTCGAACCGGGTGACCATTTTCCACCACCTCATATCAAACCGATCATCTGTCCATGATTTGAAAATGCACTTGTTGAATTTTGGCAAAAAATTCTCATGTCGTTTAATCACATGAGAGAGAGTTTCAGGCAATCTTTCTAATACATGCCAAAGAGAAAAGCAGTGACGGGTGTTTGGGAAGACTTCTTCAATGGCCACCTTCAAGGTTTTGTCCACGTCAGTGACTATAACTTTAGGTGCTTGCCCACCCATTGCTCTAAGCCATGTTTTCATTAACCAAACAAATGTTGATCTAGACTCATCTGCAATAAATGCGCATCCGAGTAAGATTGGCTGACAGTGATGATTCACCCCAACAAAAGGAGCAAATGGCAATTTCTCGTGGTATTTTACATAGAAGGTTTCGAAACAAACAGCATCATTAAAGCTAATATAATCTGCCCTGCTTTTTGCATCAACCCAGAACAAATTTCTCAGACGCTGTTCTTCATTCAAATCTATTGCATAGAAGAAGTTTGCATTCTCCTTCTTGACACGCTTAAAATATTCCAGCACTACTTGTGCATCACCCTCATCAAGAGCCAAATGCTGGCCTTTTTCAAACTGCATATTCATCTCGCTCTTTACTAACCCAAAATTTTGATACCCACCTGACTGTCGAGACATCTCGACATACATCTTTCTTGTTCGTTCACTGACAGCATGCAATATGTCAATGTTGTTCTTTTCAGCTAATTTCACATTCCTGTGAATTCGAAAATGATATGCTAGAGCAGGTAAGAGCTCATGATTATGCTCCTTGACAAATTCATGTATTATCCACTTGCCATCAGCCCTTCTCTTCACATGCATACTGGCTTTGCAATCAGTCTTCTTCACAGTTGATCGCCGACTATTACCACTATCAGACTCTGGTGTAACTCCATATCTAGAACAGGCAAATTTAGCATCAATAAACTCCTTTGATTTCTTTGACCGCCTACTATTCTTTATCGAAGTGGTGAACCCCATAGATTTTGCATATTCCTGATAAAACGAATATGCTTCCTCATGTGATCCAAATTCAATACCATCACATAGCTCATAGTTTACATCCCCTTCAAACATAGCAACAGCCCTTTTCGGAGAATCAACGACCGCAACATCTCTACTGTGCACCACATCCACCACACCAACGATATTTCCACCCACTACATCATCAGCAGGGACATTATCTTGAAGATCGATCATATCATCAATCATTTTATGATTCCTCTCCGTCATCATAAAAACGCATTCCCGTTAAGGAAAAAAATGAAACAAGTTCTTTACAGAGGCACCTGAACACATGAAAGAAAGTTTTCATACATAAATTACATGAGTTTCAAACAACAGACAATCCACATTAACGTATTACAAATGATACTAAAAATGATAAAGCTACCATTTTTCCGCTGAAATTCAATAAAATCAGTATAAAAAACACAGCCCATCATCGCCCTCCTAATCATTTTCCATCTACTACTTGGATGTTAGGGGTGAAAAAAGCAACCATTTTTCCATTCTCTACTGATTCAAATTCAATAAAAATCACAACCCATTATAGCATTCTTATTGCTTCTCTATCTCCTGCTTGGATTCTGAGAAAATTTTCGAACTTGATTTTTCATTCGGGACACTAATTAAGGTTACCAGGAATAATAATAATAAAAAGCTTCCGTTTTTAAATTCTATACCAATACAACCCATTAAATCATTCTTATTCCTTTTCTATCTCCTGATTGGATTCTGAGAAAATTTTCAAACTTGATTTTTCATTCAGGGCATTAATTAGGGTCACCAAAAATAATAAAACCACTTTTTTTTTCATTCTCTAACGATTCAAATTCGAGAAAAAATCACACCCCACTAAAGCATTTCAGCTCCTTCCAATCCCATGTTTGGTTACCAAGAAAATTAAAGGAAAACACAAATTCCCACTTCCACTTTCCCACGTTTTCTCAGCAACCAAACCGGCTATAAAAACAATTAATACACCAAAATTAAAGAAGAGAGAAAGAGAGAGAGACCTTGAGAGGGATAAAGAGAGAAAGATCCGGAAAATAAAGTCGCGAGTGAGAGAATTGGCGCGTCTGAATTGAAAAAAAATAAAAATTAGGGTTTTTCTTTCTTCTCTTCTCCACACTCACTCGCTGAGTCTCACTCGCACGGTTGTAGAAAAATCTTATAAAATAAAAATAAAAATTAGGGCTTTTATTTCACTCCCTCGCTTGCTTCCATCTCTGTTTCTTCGCCGCGCGTTTATTGTTGTTTATGCAAATTCGATGTCGTCGTTTGAGAATTTTAACCGCTTTGTTGTTTGCTTCCTTTGTGTGCCACACGCTTGGCGCGTGTTGCTTAAAAAAATAAAAGAATTGAAATTGCAGATATAACACCCGGACCGGGCTCGATAGGTCAATCAGCACCCAGTCCATCCAAGACCTGTGCCGGTCTTAATTGGAAAAAAAAAAGATAAAAATAAAGGAAATTCGACTTGTCAGAAACCGGTTAAAAACCGGGTTGGTTCAAGTTAAAGTTTTATTCTCAGCCCGTTGGGTTTTTTTTAAAAAAATTTATTTGGTTTCAAATAAAATAATAAAAATATTTTTATCTATTCAAAAATCTATTTTTATTAAATAAATACTGATAATTGCCGTTTAAACATCCTAAAGTATTTTGATCGACTTTCTTATGTAATTAGATATCAAACAAATTGTTTGTTTTTTTTAAGATTTAAGATTTAAGATTCTTCTTCCTGGTCGGATCCCATATCTTATAGGCTTATGATTCCCTTTCTAATAAGATTTGAGATCTTAGATAAGTCAAGCTTTATCTCTTGAATAATTATGAAAACGACTTTCATAATTTACTTTGTAATATCCCCTCAAGAGGAATCACTCTTTAATATGAAAAGGAATAATTAATTAGGTAAGAAAAAGAATTTAAAGAAAAGCTTTGCTTTTTAATCATTTTTCCAACAGTTGACTGACATTGGTCCTTGGTAGACAGACGCAGGGGCAAGAGTGAATAGTGATCTACTGGGGGAATAAGTACTGATACTATCTGATCAGATATCTTAGGCTACAGACAAATCACTGATATAGTAGGTAAATACAATAAAGATTTACAAGGGAGATTTTACCCCTATAAGAATTTGTTCGACTGTCTACTGTGGTAAATATGCGGTGAAGATGAAAGCATCCTACTCTCTCTTGTTTTACAAGCACTAGAAGAGTAAGTTTCCTAAATTTAACCCTGCCATCTTTGATGCATGACAGCTTTCATTCTTTACAGAGATTTCAGCTTCAGTGGAGTGACCATTTCATGCTGCATAATAAAAGGGAGATTCGTTCTTCCTCGCCTGCCAAGAAATGAAAATTGCTGTTAATACTTTAATTGCCACGTGATTCAAGGAACTTTTCGAAATGTGAACCTTACAGTGAGAAAGTTGCTGCTCATGCATGCCTGGATCCATCATCGTGTAGTTGTGCTGTTCTTACATTGGGGTCGTCCTGCTACATGGAAAACCGTTTTGAGAAGTTTTGGCAAAATGAAAATGGCATGATCAGAATATCAAGACTAGCAAACTGACCCTGATGCCATAAGAGAATCCAGCTGGTGTGCGAAAGAAATCCATCTGTCCCTGCATGTGGTAAAAACAGTGCAAAGATATCACCATTTGCAGACTGTAGTACAAAGAAATTACTGGCTGCAGGAATAGATACAATACCAGCCCATGCATGCTTTGCTGAGTGCCGTAATAACCATCATGACTTGGTGCTATTGAGTTTAACTGTCCCTGAAGATATGAGATCCAGATTTCCATAGTCATATCATATACGATGATTAATAACTAGACAAGACCAGTCATACATCAAGCATTCACGCAACAATTTATATGGCATACCAGGCCCTGGATGGTCTGCTGATTGCTGTAGTAATTATCACGTGTTGGAGCCATCAAGTTTAGTTGCACCTGCAAAAACATATAGCTCAAAATGAGTGGGGTAAGAAAATCATTCCACCGTATTGTCATGAGCATATGACCTAATTCACAAGCAAACATACCATTCCTGGCACACCCTGTTGTGTTCCATAATAACCTTCTAGGGCTACTGCTCTTGAGCTTAATTTGTCCTAGAAAATCAAATCGAGTTACAGATACTCATCAGCCCTAAAATCAAATTGACTAGTGCATTCACTTGCATACTAAATGAGTAACAACATAACCATAACAGATTCATGCTATTTTTCATAGGAGGCCAACCACAAATATGAATGTCATTGGCTTTTTCTTATCTTATTTTCAAATAATTTAGTCAACAAATATCAAGTTTCAACTGTAGTAGAATTTAATGTGCCACGTCAATACAAAGTTTTTCCTTTCTTTTTGGGTTGTTTGACAAAGTATAAGAAGACAAACCATTTGTTGCAAGCTATCTTGTGGCCCAACAGTCGTAATCACCTGCTCAGAATTCACCTACAGTTATGGAGGAGGTCATTTATGACGAATAGTATTAGAACATAAGAACAGAGGCATTCACATTCGTTTTTGACCACCAACCTTTCTTTTCTTGGTTTGATTCTTTTTCTTATTCGTCTTGGTCACACTCCTATTCTGGTTATCATCTTCAATACAGAGGAGACCATGAGTGGCAGATGTACCGGCTTCCACAAGATTCTTGTTAGAATTATTCATGCTGATGCAGTTTCCAAAAGCTTCTTCCAGAGCACGAAAGGCCATATTGTAACTCTCTTGAGATAATGAAGCCTCTTCACTCAATTTCAGAGCTCGTTGGCACAAGTCATTGTACCTTTGCACCCTAGATTGTACCTGTTCACATTCTTCCCCTAAAAGATGTCTGCTCTTCGCATCTTTTGTCCACCTTTTCAAAATATATTGTGATGGGATGGCAGATTGTTGACACATTTGAAGAACAACCAGTGCATGCCTACAAAGATAACCCTTGTATTCATACAGTCGGCATATACATGAGACCTCCAACCCTGTTTGATTCCACAGAACAGTGAAATCTTGCCCCTTTTCCAAATCCTGAACTCTAAAACTAATGCTTGTCTCATCTTGGCTTTCCATTTTGGGATGACAAGCAACTACTCCTAAGACCTCAACTTGGAATTTCTTGAACACTGCATGCGTGTACATCCCTGAAACACTCTTCTCCAAAGGCGAGGGAGATTTCAACGTAGGTTGCTTGTTCCAGGTATCAGAATCTGCTTTGGCTTCTTCCTCGTACCTATCTTGGAGAATTGAACCATACTGTCTAACGAATTCCTGCACAGTTGTCTTCTTATGCACATACTTATCAAAGTAAGAGTTTATGCTCTCCGAACGCAGAACTGTAGACATTCCAGCCAAAAAGGCACCTCTCATGTAGATTGGCACCCATTGCTCACGGTCTTCATACAGTGATTGCATCCACTCATTCTCTCTGAGTTCAAATCTATCAAGAATTTTCCACCACCTTTTTCCAAACTCATTTTCTGTCCATGATCTGAAGATGCATTTATCAAATTTGGCCATAAAGTTTCCGTTTTGTTTTATCACATTCCCCAGGTTTTCAGAAACCTTCCCCAGAATGTTCCACAAGCAAAAGCAATGATGAGCATTTGGAAAGACCTCTGAAATGACTTGCTTCATTGCTTTATCTTGGTCAGTGATTATAACCTTTGGGGCCTGTCCACCCATTGCTCTCAACCAAGTCTGCATTAACCAAGAATAAGTAGCTGCACTTTCATCTGATAACAGGGTGCATCCAAGCAACATGAACTGATAGTGTTGGTTCACTCCGACAAAAAGAGCGAGAGGCATCTTATACTTGTTTCTAACATATGTAGTATCAAAATTTACAACATCAGAGAAATTACTGTAGTCATGCCTGCTTTTGGCATCAGCCCAAAACAAGTTCTTCAAACGTTGATCTTCACCCAAATCTACAGCATAAAAAAAGTTGGAATTCATATTCTGCATCTGAGTAAAAAAATCAAGCAAAATTTTGGTCTCCCCGGCTTCAAGTCCCAAATTCCGGCCCTTGTCAAATGGATTTTTAGGGTCATTCTTGAGACCAACAACATTTTTATATTCTGCAAACTGTCGAGCCATTGCAGCATACATCTTTCTAGTTTGTTCACTGACAGCTTGGGCAGGTAAAAGCTCATGATTATGCTCCTTCACGAAACTATGGATAACCCATTTTCCATCTGACCTTCTCTTCACATGCATGCTTGCCTTGCAGTCGGTCTTTGAACACGATCGTCGGCCCGTTCCATTTTCTGGGTCTTGCTTGGTTTGTCTGGAACGTGGTCGGTTAAAGGACTTGTCATACTCTCTCTTTGTCCCATACCTAGAACAAGCAAATTTTGCATCAATGAACTCCCTCGATGTTTTTGAACGGCGGCTGTTCTGTATTGCAGTATTAAATCCCATAGATCGAGCATATTCTTGATAAAATGAATATGCCGCTCCATGTGATTCAAATTCCATACCAGAAAGTGGCTCAAGTTTTATGTCCTCTTTGAATCCCATTGACGTTGTGGGAGAATTAACATCTCCCCCTTCTATAGAAAGTACTTGCTCTGCAACATCAACAACATTTCCAATCTCTACATCTCCATTGTGCAGCTTGACTTCACTCAACATATTATTGACATCATTTGGTTCTTCACCTTCCTTATCATGATCACCAGAAGGTAACCTAAGATCGATGTCCATGATGAGACTTTACAACACGTCTTACAACCAATGCTGTCAAGTCACCAGAAAAGTTGAAAGGGAAATATGCATGTTAGAACAGCTAATAAAACAACCTACAGATTTGCAATTGATAATAAAAAAACATAACAAAAATAGAGGGAGGGGGGGGGGGGGTTAAGAAAATCTAAACACTCCCATATCCACACAAAAAAAAAACTCTAAGAGAGCATAGTACATAACTCACCACTATCTCACAACATCAAAAGCAATCAATTCTGATACAAGTTCATGCCTGGCTTCAATAGCAATCTGCATCATGCCTTAAGCTACTACTTCTAAATAGATCACATAACTTTATTGCTTGAAATCATAATCTGCCAAATCTGAACCTTCTCTAGCAACGAAGTTTCCAAAAGCTTCCTCACTGGACAAAGTCACCCTCTCACTTCTTTGGCCACAAGTGAGTCGTTGCATGCCCAAGAACCCAGTTACATTCCAATGCTCTTAATTAGCGACTCTATAAATTTGAAGCAATTGAAAGCCTCAAACATTAAACCGATCCTTCCATAATCTAGTGAATTAACTTGATAATTAAATCTCAATGTGCTGAATTCTGTGCATTTTAAGTCCAATCACTAAAGTTCTGATTTCCAGTCGGACATTTTAGCCAGGAAACAATCTAGACTCCAGAGACAGCCAAGACATCAACTCTTTGTGGTTTAAAGCTAACAAATTACTCCCAAATGTTTTGGGTTTTTAACAGGAAAAAGAATCCAATCAACTTGTGTTGGAGGGTTGAGAAAACAATGCTCTCACATGGAGTAGTAAACTAGAAAATAGACAAAATCAAAGAGAAATAGACAGACACAGGTCCCAGCAACTTTTTTGAATGGATAGTAATTAGACTTATATGTACCAAACTCGCACTCACAAATTTGTAACTGAAGGAAAGGAAACTGAAAACCACACATGCCATAATGGGTGAAGGTAGTTAATCTCTTCGCCTATCTACTCTGTGGTGCATTAAGTAGCACACACCATCTAACATAAAAAATTGACATTCAAAACACTATAAAATTAACCTATGCATGCATAGACAGCAACAGCGTAGTTTGTCACCTATGCCATCACACTACTGTTTGCTTCATGTCTTCCTAGTTGCCACATAATGTTTAAGAAACTTTCTTGACACAGTTTTAATCTTATATGGCCACATCTTCTGTGCAGTGGTAAAACTCTTGAGTTTGCCATCAAAAAGATGCAACTTGTAGTCTTAAAATCACTTGCTCGATATATAAAGTTTCTCAAAATCCACTTCCTCAACATCTCCACTTTAACGTCACCATAATTCAGCAACAGCTCTTTTATTCATCTAATCTTGGCAGGTGCCCAAGCAATAACCATGTTCTAACCAAAATAAACCTAAAGCGCATATAATTCAGTCAATTTAAGCACTAAATTCAACAAATTATAGCTCAAAAACACCTCCCAGTCTCATGAAAAAGCTCCAACAAACTCTAAACAAACAGCAAGAACCGCCTCAAACTTTCTCAGTTTCTCCTTAAGCAGAACAAATTCTAACCTTAACACAACAACCCATTTTCTATTTCCTTTCCTTCACCTCAACTTCAGACAAGAGTAGGTCCTTCAAACACCCCCAACAAAATCACAACCTTAAAAACCAAACACATCAAAGACTCAAAATCTACGAGATCAAGAAAAACCCATCAACCAAAACACAGAGTTTTTCAAAAAAATCAAATCAAAAGCCGAAACCCGTCACTAAAAATAAGATTAAAATATAATTAAAGCGCGCAAAAAAGAGAAAAAAAGAAGCTTTATACGTACCTGTAGAGCTTCTTCTCTTTGTCTGTGTGTTGGGTTCGATCTGTGAAGTTGCAAAGTGAAAGCTCACGCGAGCGATGTGAGCGAGTGGGAGGTTGAAAGAAATCTTTCCTCAATTTCGATTCTCTTGTTTCTAGGGTTTCTAATTTTTTTCACTCTCGCTTTGTTTGCTCTGTTTCTCAATCGCGAGTGGGATACAGCGATCGCGCGTGTGCAAGCACTCGTGTGAGGGTGATTTTGGTCCCTTTATTAACATAGACTGTATTTGTAGCCCCTGTAGATTTGATAATGTTTAGCATCAACTTCTATAGATTAAATTTTTCAATGTCAACTTTAGAGTTTCCAAGAAGTTTCAATGCGGTCCTTTTCCATGTTAAATATTTTTAATTTCTTTTTTTTGGGTATTTTTGAGCTCCTCCTGATTTTGATAGACTTTTATCAGAAATATGAGTTTCCGATAATGAATAAAAAAAATTGCAAAAAAAAAGTATTTCTAAGAATATCAACCAAATATAAAAGTGATAGATATAAAAAAAATTCAAAACTATCAATTAAAATAAGGTTATAAATTCAATTATATCAATTTAAAATCCATAATAATTTAAAATGGTTTAGATTGGGTTGACATGATCTATAACTAATTTATTGATCGATTATGGTATCGAGGTTTAGGTTATATATAACCCTTAATTATACTAATATAACAAATTAAAAAATATCAATTTAATTCTTTTAATCTTTTTTGGGCCTGGATTAAGACTTTCAGGTTGATTTTGGAACCTTTTAATTGTTGAGGATCAGATTGTTATAGTTTCCAACTTGCAGGAGTTAAGATGTAGTTTATTCTCTATCAAGAATTGATTGCTACAGATATGGCGCGTGTGAAGCGTTGATTTGGTACTTTCTGCGTTTGCTGTCGTCCATGATCCTTGTTCGGTAAAGTAGGTGTACGAGTTAATTAAAGAAAATTCAGTGCATGGATTATCGTTATAGAGTACTGCAACGGTGCAAACCACGATCTTTAAAATTTTATTTTTTTAATTAAAAATTAATTTTTTATATATATATTTTAAATTGTTTTTTTATACACTAATATTAAAAATAATTTTTTAAAAAATAAAAAAATATATTATTTTAATATATTTCAGCATAAAAATCACTTTAAAAAATAACTACAATCAAACTCCCAAACATTTTCATAATGTTTAGAAATTAAAGTTGATATTTGATCTACTTTTCTAATTTTATTTTCAGTTATTCATATTCTAAATTAAATTAAAATATTTATGAATTTTGTTTGAGTTTTAGGTTTCCAATACAAAAACTAATTAAACTCAAATGGTCAATTCAAAAACTTGTTAATTTTAAATTTAATTTAAATCATGATTTTTTTAGTTTTTTTTAATCTAAAACAATATTGTTTTTACAATTTACTCAACTAACCAGCAACCTAAATTTTAGGATATAAATATGGGAAATACACTCATTAACCATAGTATATTTATTCAACTTTAAATTTTATTTGTTTCATGAAAAATAATTTTTATCACTTTTAAAATCTTGAACCTCATTAAAGTCATTAATGAAAAATAGTTTAAAATCAATTTAAAAAAATAAGCTTTTATGTGTTAGAAAATAAATATTATTTTCAAAAAAGTTATTTTTTATAAAAATATTTTCTTTTTGGTAAAAAAAAAAAAGAAACCTTAATGAATTTCTATGTAGCATAAAATTCTCAAAATTCTATAACAACATCGGATGCCCTAGGGGGGAGAAAAGGACATGCATAAATAAGAATAGTTTGGAGTAGAGGGCCGACCATTAATATGAACCAGAACATGGGCTAGAGAGAGAGGTCAGCCCCAGCCAGCCTCGGAGGTCGGGGCTGTCTACTTCACACTTATAAATGCCATCATCATAAAGCTGAAAAGGACATCGAAATGTAGTGAGAGACAATAATTTCAATGGACCCTACCATACCCCCTCCAACATCAACGGACCATTGCTTAGCTTCTTCCTAGTATTATGTTTGTTTTTATATTTTAATATCAATATCAAAAATAATTATTTTAATATTCAAACAAAAACACTTTAAAAAAATAATTATATTAACACAGTCTCGAGCATAAAAGGCGCCAACTTACATACACCACACAACACGCACACATATGTACTTCAGGCAAGAAAATTTTGAACACACACGCGTATGATATTTAAATGGTGTTTCAGACGGTGATGGATATTGTTTTTTAAAATATTTTATTGTATATTAAAATAATATTTTATTATTATTTTTTAAAATTTATTTTTTATATAAATATATTAAAACGATAAAAAAATATAGAAAAAAAGTTAAAGTAAAAAAAATCATTTTTTTTATAAAATAATGGTTGCACTGCTGTCCCAAACACATACTTAAATTAAGTTATTGCTAAACTAGGTCTTAATTAAACCTTGCCAATGACCATGTTGATCCAATTTTGTTTAAAAAAAATTGAGATTTAATGGGTATTAAAAAATCTCTCTTTGAATTTTATTTTTATAGTTATAAAATCCTATATTATTTATGACACGTCTCAAGATGTAGATTATATATTAGACGGATTAATTTGTCTTGTTTCAAATCAATTTAAAATAATATTTTTTTTAAAAAAAATAATATATATTTTTTTAAAATCTAATCAAATCTCATTTAGATTTTGAACCGTGAATCAAGCTATGAATTAGCTAAACCAACTCTCACCTGATCTAACATAAAACACAGCCCAAACAATATCCCAAGTGAATAGTGAATGGATCACCGATTTAACTCTCCAATCAGATTTGACATACAAATATTATAACATAACAAGCACGCTTTTTAAAAATATCACTCAAGTCATCAATGACATATTAAATAGAAGTCACATCTCACTTCTTTAATTCTCTCATTTTAAAACTCATTTAATTATATTAAAA